>Ga0209123_1000046_pt1 | contig 213458 bp, 187 predicted proteins | sample BarGraIncu00431A_FD_184500 | JGI IMG/M metagenome (GOLD analysis project Ga0209123, IMG submission 184500) | Arctic peat soil microbial communities from Barrow, Alaska, USA - Barrow Graham LP Incubations 004-31A (SPAdes) (version 2) | ecosystem: Environmental > Terrestrial > Soil > Wetlands >... | reverse complement strand
GTTCTCGTAAGTCGCTGGCCACGTAGGTGGGCGGCTTGCCACTGCGTGCACGGTCACCAAGCGCTTTGATGCCACCGTCCAAAAATCGTTTGCGCCATGTTGACACCGTATTGGCTTGCAACTTCATACGTGCGGCAATCTGGTCGTTTCGCTCTCCCGCCAGGCAACCAAGCACAATTTTGGCTCGCTCGACCAAGCGGGCTTGCTCAGTGCGACTGTTGCTCAGTCGCTCCAACTCTTTACGCTCCTGATCGCTACACGTTACGCTCGCTGCGACTCGCGCCATGACCACCCCCGGCTTGTATTGAACACGCTGGATGATACTTAAATATGTCTATTAATGCAATTAAACACTAGCTGCGTGATTTTCACGCTTGGCATATGCTAAGGCATAGGCTAAACTCAGCTTTCGTCATTGCGAGCGCAGCGCGGCAATCCAGGAGCCATGGATTGCCGCGCTGCGCTCGCAATGACGCAGAAAACGCAATGACGCGGAGGATTTTTAACTCTGTCCAGGAGAATCATCATGCCTATCGCTTCCGAAAAACCCGCTAACTACGCTGTGGAAACCCCGGCCCGCCACGTCCGCCTGTTTCGCAACGGAGCGAATCAGGCCGTGCGCATTCCCAAGGAATTTGAGTTGCCGGGCAAAGAGGCAGTCATGCACCGCGAAGGCGACAAACTCATCATTGAGCCGGTCAAAGTCAAAGCAGCCACATTGGCCGAGGCCATGAAAGACTGGGAAGACATCGACGAGCCCTTCCCGGATGTGGACGAAGGCCTGCTCCCACTGGACGACATTAACTTATGACCGCCACAGCACCCGTCTGGATGCTTGACACCAACATCCTCTCGCATGCCATTCGCTACCCACGCGGGCCAATGGCGGTTCGCATCCAGCAACTCAGCGCCCAAAGCGGGGGCGCTCTGTGCACCAGCCTCGTCGTCGAGTGCGAACTCAGTTTTGGCGCAGAAAAAGTCGCCTCAACCAAGCTCGCCGCCAAAATTGAAACCATGCTCGAATTTGTACCGTCAAAAGCGATCAACCATGATGTGGTGCAGCATTACGCCACCATCCGCACCCATCTGGAAAAAGCGGGCACCCCCATCGGCCCCAACGACACCCTGATCGCCGCCCACGCCCTGGCGCTCAATTGCACCCTGGTCACCGACAACGACGCTGAATTCTTGCGCGTGCCGGGCTTGCGGGTGGAGAACTGGCTGACCGGGATAGACACCCAAAATTCACAAGCGGTTTAAACCGCAAAACATCACACTTTGTGTTATAAATAAATACTTAAAAGTGAGTCTTGAACTTGAGAGTTTTTAAGAATGCGTGGTTTGCCCGTTTTGCCCGAAAAGAAAAAATCCCGGCTTCCGCTTTGATGGATGCCATTGAACGCGCCAACAAAGGCCAGATTGATGCTGATCTGGGCGGCGGCGTCATCAAGCAGCGGATTGCCCGCCCCTATGAGGGCAAGTCCAAGGGTTACCGCAGCATCATTCTTTTCCGAAAAGACGACAGAGCGTTCTTGGTGTACGGTTTTCCAAAGAGTGAGCTTGGCAACATCCGCAAGGATGAAGAAGAACAGTTCAAGAAAATGGCCCGGCATGTGCTGGCCTTGACGGACGCCCAGTTAAGTGGATTCATTGCAAACGGACAGTTTGAAGAGGTGGCACAAGATGACTAAAAAATACCGCAGTGATGCTTTCGCGGCGATCCATGAAACGATGGAGGCGCTGCATGAAGCGGGTGTTGTTAACAAGCAGACGATGCGCGAGTTTGACGCGGCCTGCCTGCCCCCCATAGAAGTACTCAGCCCGGAAGAAATCCGCCTGCTTCGCCTGCGTGAGCACCTGTCGCAACCCGTTTTTGCCCGTTACCTGAACGTGTCCAAAAACCTCATTTCCGATTGGGAGCGGGGCGTCAAAAAACCCGGCGGCCCGGCGTTGCGCTTGTTGACGGTGATCCAGAAAAAAGGGCTGCTGGCGATTGCGTGAGTTAAACGATAGGCCCGCATCGTAAAAATTTATAACAAATAAGCCTCTAGCCCCCGTACTACCTGCGTGAGCAGCTATAAAAATAATAGTAATTAAACACCATGTCAAACCCCATCCTGAACGCCGCCACGCCCAACCAACACAAGCTGGACATCCTGCGCCAGCACTTCCCGCAAGCGGTCGAGGTGGACGCCCAGGGGCGCGTGCGTATCAATGCTGCCGGGCTGCAACAGGCCATCGACCCGTCCAACCCCGCGGGCTTGCAGGTGGAAGAAGACGGCTACGAGCTGCGCTGGGTGGGCAAGCGCGAGGCGTACCACAGCGCCTTTGTGCCGGTGCAAAAAATCGTTGCGCCGCTGGAGCTGGAGAGCAAAAACTGGGACGCAACCTCCAACGTGCTGATGCGCGGCGACAACCTGGACGCATTGCGACTGCTGCGCCACAGCTACTTTGGCAAGGTCAAACTGATCTACATCGACCCGCCCTACAACACCCAGAGCGACGGTTTTATCTACCGCGACGACTTTTCCGCCAAGCAAAGCGAAGTGCTGGCGCAACTGGGCTACAGCGCAGACAACATCGACTACATCAAAAACATCTACGGCGCCCGCACGCACAGCGGCTGGCTCTCGTTCATGTACCCGCGCCTGCTGCTGGCCAAAGACCTGCTGCGCGATGACGGCGTGATTTTTATCTCGATTGACGACAACGAACAGGCGCAACTCAAGCTGCTGTGTGATGAGGTGTTTGGGCAGGAAAATTTTGTGGCGTCCATCGCGTGGAAAAAACGATCTTCACCCGATGCAAGAGACACCGTGGGTTCTGTTCATGACTGGATTCTTTGCTATGTCAAAGAAGCTGAAAAAATCAAAACGGCCATTGGAAAAATGCCACTGAGTTCTGAGCGCGTGGACTCCTACATCAATCCTGACAATGATTCGCGTGGCGTGTGGGCATCAGTTGACATGACCGGAATGACTGGACGCGCCACGAAGGATCAGTTTTTTGCCGTCACCTTACCCAGCGGCAGAATCATCAAGCCCCCCAAAGGCCGCAGTTGGGGGCTTGCCCAGAGGACGTTCACCGAACTTTGCGCCGACAACCGGATTTGGTTTGGTCAGGGTGGCGATAACGTTCCTCGCATCAAGAGGTTTTTGAGCGAATCAGATGGGCAAGTCGTTCCGTCGTTCTGGGATATGAATGATGGCGGGAGCAACGACGAAGCCAAAAAGGAAGTCAACGAATTAATGGGGCAAGCCGATGTATTCGACACCCCCAAACCCGTTCGTTTGATCCAGAGGATGCTCACCATCGCTACCCAAAAAGATGAGTCAGCCCTTGTTTTGGATTTTTTTGCGGGATCAGCCACGACAGGTCAAGCCGTTCTTGCGCAAAACGCCACCGACGGCGGCAATCGCCAGTTCATCCTCGTCCAAATCCCCCAACCCATCGACCCCAAAAAGCAAAAAGAAGCGCACCACTTCGTCACCGAAACCCTGGGCAAGCCCGAAGCCACCATTTTCGAGATCACCGCCGAGCGCCTGCGCCGCGCCGGGGCCAAAATTGAAGCAGAACAGGCCGCCAAGGCCCAAGCCGCCGCCGCTCAACCTGCACAACTCGAAGGTTTTGCACCAGCCGCTTCAACCCCCATGGCTTCGGTGGATACCGGTTTTCGTGTCTTCGATCTGGTGGACGACCCCGATGCGCTCATCCTGCAAAAGCCGCTGCAACAGGCCACACAAGCCGATGTGCTGGCCCTGCAAACCGCCATTGCCATGCCACAGCCCGCGCAGTTGCCGCGCGTTCTCTACAACCTGCTGCTGGCCGAAGCTTTGCCGCTGACCACGCCGCTGCGCACCATCAAGGACCAGCACCTGTATCTGGCCGCCGATGTGCTCCTCGTGGTGCAGGCCCTGCCGCTGGACGAGCTAACTGACACCCTGCGCGCCTTGCAAACCGAGGGCACGCCCGCGCTGCACCTAACCGTGTATGCACCCTGGATTGCCGATGACAACTTCATGCTGGGCATCAAAACCGTGACTGAGTCGCTGGGTTATTCAGACGACAAGCTGAAGCTGCGGGGCTGACACCGATGACCGCCCAATTTCAATACACCCGGCTGGCGCACCAAAGCGCGGCGGTGCAAAGCATTGCTGCTGTGTTTGCGGATGTTAATTTCGTCTCGCCCACTGGCTCTCAAGCCAACCCGGTGTTTGTGCCTTCGCAGGCCGAAAAGACCTTGCGCGCCAACATCACCCAAACGCGGGAGAGCAACCACATCCACGTCGGCGCCGTTCAGGTCGCAGGCACCGCCACGCCGACTTTGAGCCTGGACGTGCTGATGGAAACCGGCACGGGCAAGACGTTTACCTTTATCGAGACCATTCACAAGCTGCACAAGGACAAAAAACTCTCCAAGTTCATTGTGCTGGTGCCCAGCAACCCGATTCGCCAGGGCACGCTGAAAAGCCTGCAAACCACGGCGGCGTTTTTTGCCCGGGAATATGACAACCAGAAGATCAACGTCTTTAACTACTCCAGCCGCACGGTGCCGGGTTTTATTCACGCGGCCAATGCAGGTATTTCGGTGCTGGTGGCCACGTACCAGTCGTTTGCGGGCGACAGCAAGGTGATCAACCAGCGCGGCATTGAGGCCAATTTGCTGGGCCGTGCCAAAAGCTATATGGAGGCGCTGGCCGAAATTCGCCCGGTGCTCATCATTGACGAGCCGCACCGTTTTGAGGGCAAGCAAACGCAGGAGTACCTGGCCAAATTCAACCCGCTGCTGACCATTCGTTTTGGCGCCACGTTCAAACGGGATGACTACAAAAACCTGATTTACACGCTGGACAGTCTGGAGGCGTTTCGCCAACGGCTGGTCAAGGGCATCACGGTGGACACCGTGGGCTCGGGGGCCGACATGGCGCAGGTGCTGTGTTTTACGGCCGTCAGCGGCAGTGCCAAAGAGCGCACCGCGCAGGTGAGTTACCAGACCATGGCCGGCAAAACCGCCACCGTGGAGTTGTTGGCCAAAGACAATCTGGGCGACAAAACCGGGATTGCCTTTCTGGACGGGCATGTGATTGAGAGCGTGACGGCCAAAGAAGTGCGCTTTACCAATGATTTTTCGCTCCCCTTGGGCGAGGCCACGTCTTACGGCATGCTGGCCGATCAGATGCAGGCGCTCATCATCGAGCGCGCCATCGCCAACCATTTCGAGCGGGAAGAGGCTTTGTTCAAGCGCGGCATCAAGTCGCTGAGTCTGTTCTTTATCGACGCCGTGGCCAAGTATTTGCCCGAGGGCAGCAAACCCGCCGTGGTGCGCGTGGCGTTTGAGCGCCATTACCGCGCCCAGTTGGCCGCCATGCTGGACAAGCCTGAGCTGGACCCCGGCTACCGCGCTTATCTGGCACGCAGTGCCGCCGACATTGGCCGGGTGCACAAAGGCTACTTTGCCCGCTCGCACAGCGAAAAAGGCGAGGAAGAAGCGATCAAACTGATCTTGCAGGAGAAGGAAAAACTGCTGTCGTTTGACACGGATTTGCGTTTTATCTTTTCGATGTGGGCGCTGCAGGAAGGCTGGGACAACCCGAATATTTTTACACTGTGCAAGCTGGCGCCGAGCAATTCCAAAATCACCAAGCTGCAGCAAATCGGGCGCGGCCTGCGGCTGGCGGTGAACCAGCAACTGGAGCGCGTGCAGTCCGACGACGCGGCGTTTGACGAGATCAATGAGCTGGTGGTGGTGGTGCCCGCCAGCGAGGGCAATTTTGTCGAGTCGATTCAAAACGAGATTGCGGCCCACAGCGTGCAGCGCGTGGCACGGGTGTTTGACGACGGGGTGTTGGCCGAGTTTGGCGTGGCCCCCAGCACCCGCGTGGCAAACCGCGTGCTCGATGCCTTGGCCGAGCTGGGAGTGATTTCGCTGGATGATGTGTCGGGCCAAGCGACCTTGTTGCTGGAGCGAACGGCTTATCTGGCCCAGCGGGACGCCATTTTGGCCCGGCTCAAATCCATCAACGGCATCGAGGATCAAAACGCGGTCAATATGCAGGCTTATCTGGATGCGTATTACGAGGGCAATGGCCGGATTCAAAACAAAGCGGACAAGGCCAAGCCCACGCTGCACATCAACGCTGGCAATTTCCAGAAGTTCAAAGAGTTGTGGGACAACCTGAACCGCGACGCGGTGCTGCGCTACGAGCTGGACGCCGAGGCCTTGACCGCAAAAATCGTGGAGCGCATCTCAACAGACTTCTCGGTGCTGCCGCTGACGATCAGCGTGACGCGCACCGAGTCGGTGGAGAGCCTGCACAAGGCCAAAAGCACGCAGCAGAGCTACGACCTGGCGTCGCAGTCGGTTTACACGCTGTCGGAATTTGTGCGTGAACTGGCGAATTTGACCAAGCTGAGTTACCACACGGTCGGCTCGGTGTTGAGCCGCATGCCGGTTGAAAAATTCAACCAGATTCGCCACAACGAAAACCGCGCGCTCACCACCTTGCGCGACTTGATGCTGGGCTGTGTTTACGAGTTGCTGATCAACAAGGTGAGTTATGAGCTGCGCGAAGTGCGCGTCAAAACCTCTCTGACGGACAAAACCGGGGCGCTGCTGGAGACCATTCCCGTCTCGCTGTGCGGGGTTGAAACCCACGCCATCAGCAATGCCGAGATTCAGACTCGGTCCTTGTATGACGACAAATTCATGCCGGTGGACAGCAAAATTGAACGCGACACGGTGGACGAGTCCAACCAGACGCGCATCACGGTGTTTGCCAAGCTGCCCAAAATCAACATCCCGACCCCGGCGGGCAATTACAACCCCGACTTTGGCTATGCCGTGCACCTTGGCGACACCGCGCAAGCGCTGTACCTGGTGGTTGAAACCAAGGGCTACGACAACTTTAGCGACATTCCGACCAAAGAGAGATGGAAGATTGAAAGCGCCCGCCACTTTTTCAAAGCGTTGCAAAATTTGCCAACTTTGAAAGAAAACGGCGTCCAGATTCATTACCAGACCAAAATCAATGGGCAGACTTTGGCTCAATTGATTTCAAACATGAAATAGCCCTCTAGCCCCCGTACTACCTGCGTAAGCAGCTATTAACTTTATAGCGACTAACTTCCCATGCAAGCTACTGAAATTGCCCCCGGCCTGGTTGTCCAGCGCTTTACCCCGCCCTTGAACCTAAGCGACTTCAAGCTCATTGCATTCGACATGGATTCGACCCTGATCAACATTGAGTGTGTGGATGAAATCGCCGATGCAGTCGGTCGCAAGGCCGAAGTGGCGGCCATCACCGAGGCCACCATGCGCGGTGAGATTGCCGACTTCAAGGAAAGCCTTCGCCAGCGCGTGGCCTTGCTCAAAGGCGTGAGCCTCGCCAGCATGGAAGCCGTTTACGCCCAGCGCCTACAGCTCAACCCCGGCGCGGCGGAGCTGGTGGCGGCTTGTAAAAAAGTGGGCATGAAAGTGCTTCTGGTCTCAGGCGGCTTCACGTTTTTCTCGGACCGGGTGCGAGACCGCCTCGGCATCGACTACACCCGCGCCAATGTGCTGGAAGATCACGATGGCGAACTCACCGGTCGCATGGTGGACCAGGCTTGGGGTGACATTTGTGATGGCGCTGAAAAACGCAAGATGCTGCTGGAAACCTGCGCCCTGCTGGGCATCGACCCGCGCCAGGCTATTGCCGTGGGCGACGGTGCCAATGACCTGCCGATGATGGGGATTGCTGGTCTGTCGGTGGCGTTTCATGCCAAGCCCGCCGTGCGGGAGCAGGCCATGGTGGCCATCAACAGCGGAGGACTGGAGCGGCTGCTGACGATTGCGACTCCCTGACCGATGGCAACCCAGCCTTGGCGATTGAGTATGAGTTTATGAATATTCTGTCTATGAGCCATGCGAAATGGCAGTCTAAGATGACACCTTTTTAAACCGAGAGACACGCACTCATGAAAATCGAAACCCTTGCAGTTCATGCTGGCTACACGCCGGACCCGACGACCAAAGCCGTGGCAGTGCCGATTTATCAAACCGTGGCTTTTGCCTTTGACAACACCCAGCACGGTGCTGATTTGTTCGACCTGAAAGTCGCCGGCAATATCTACAGCCGCATCATGAACCCGACCAATGCGGTGCTGGAAGCCCGCGTGGCGGCGATGGAGGGTGGTATTGCAGCACTGGCCGTGGCCTCGGGCATGGCGGCCATTACCTACGCCATTCAAACCATTGCCGAAGCTGGCGACAACATCATTTCGGCGTCCACGCTGTATGGCGGCACCTACAACCTGTTTGCCCACACCTTTCCACAAATGGGCATCGAGGTGCGCTTTGCCGACTACCGCGATCCGGCTTCGTTTGGCAAGTTGATTGATGCCCGCACCAAGGCCATTTACTGCGAATCGGTCGGCAATCCGCTGGGCAATATCACCGACCTGGCGGCGCTGGCTGAAGTGGCCCATGCCCACGGCGTGCCACTGATTGTGGACAACACGGTGGCCAGCCCGTACCTGTGCCGCCCGTTTGAACATGGCGCCGACATCGTGGTGCACTCGCTAACCAAGTACCTGGGCGGCCACGGCACCACCATTGGCGGCATCATTGTGGACTCCGGCAAGTTCCCTTGGGCCGAACACAAAGAGCGCTTCAAACGTCTGAACGAGCCTGATGTGAGCTACCACGGCGTGGTGTACACCGAAGCGCTGGGCGCCGCCGCCTACATTGGCCGTGCCCGCGTGGTGCCCTTGCGCAACACCGGTGCCGCGTTGAGCGCCCTGGCTGCCTTCCAGATTTTGCAAGGCATTGAAACACTGGCTTTGCGCCTGGACCGTATTTGCGACAACGCGCTCAAAGTGGCGAAATTCCTGCAATCACACGCCAAAGTGGGCTGGGTTAACTATGCGGGTTTGTCTGACCATGCGGACCATGCCCTGGTTCAAAAATACATGGGGGGCCGCGCCTCGGGCATCATCAGTTTTGGCCTGAAAGCCAGCGACAGCCTGGAAGCGGGTGCCCGGTTTCAGGATGCACTGCAGTTGTTCACGCGGCTGGTCAATATCGGGGACTCCAAGTCGCTGGCTTGCCACCCGGCTTCCACGACGCACCGTCAACTCAATGCGGCAGAGCTGGCCAAAGCGGGCGTGAAGCCCGACATGGTCCGTTTGTCCGTCGGCATCGAGCATATTGATGACCTGCTGGCGGACCTGGAGCAGGCCTTGTCGGCGGTCTGAGAACCCACTTCACGATCCTTTGACAAGCCCCGTTTCAGGCTTGTCAAGGACCGGCAAAAAGCAGCCCCTTTTCAGGGGCTTTTTCTTTATCAAAAAGTTTATGCAACAAATTCTCGCAAGGGCTATGATGAATTACGTCATTTGAGAAAAAGCGTTTTCATCACGATGAAACGCACCAATCAAAGGAGATTCGTCATGAATGTCTTCGCGCGTTACCAAGGCCGTTTTGAAGCCGCCCAGGAAGAAGAGATGTCGATCCAGGACTACCTGGAGCTTTGCAAGCGTGACGCAGCCACCTACGCCAGCGTGGCCGAACGCATGCTGATGGCCATAGGCGAGCCTGAACTCATTGACACCCGTGGCGACCCCCGGCTGTCGCGCATTTTTGCCAACAAAATGCTCAGACGCTACCCCGCTTTTCGTGACCTTTACGGCATGGAAGAAGTAATTGAACAGATCGTTTCTTACTTCCGGCATGCGGCGCAAGGCCTGGAAGAAAAGAAACAGATTCTGTATCTGCTGGGCCCTGTTGGTGGCGGCAAGTCATCACTGGCAGAAAAGCTTAAATCCCTCATTGAGATTGTGCCCATTTACGCCATCAAGGGCTCACCCGTACACGAGTCCCCGCTGGGACTCTTCAACCCATTGGAAGATGCCCAGCTACTGGAAGAGGACTTCGGCATTCCACCGCGCTACCTGGGCACGATCATGAGCCCGTGGGCGGTCAAACGCCTGCATGAATTTGGCGGCGATATCACGCGTTTTCGGGTCGTCAAGTTGCGCCCCTCTGTGCTGTCACAAATCGCGGTTTCTAAAACAGAGCCGGGCGACGAAAACAACCAGGACATCTCTTCGCTGGTGGGCAAGATAGACATTCGCAAACTCGAATCTTTTTCACAAAGTGACCCAGATGCGTACTCGTACTCCGGTGGTCTGTGTCTGGCCAATCGCGGTGTACTGGAGTTCGTGGAAATGTTCAAGGCGCCAATCAAGGTCTTGCATCCGCTACTCACGGCCACGCAGGAAGGCAATTACAAGGGCACGGAAGGGTTTGGCGCCATCCCCTTTGATGGTCTGGTGCTAGCGCACTCCAATGAAGCTGAATGGTTGACTTTTAAAAACAACCGCAACAACGAGGCTTTTCTTGACCGTATTTACATTGTCAAAGTGCCCTACTCGCTTCGCGTGTCAGACGAAATTCATATTTACGAAAAACTGGTGACGAACTCCTCCTTGGTCAAAGCCCCCTGTGCGCCAGACACCCTCAAAATGCTGGCGCAGTTCACCGTGTTGTCGCGCCTGAAGGAGCCTGAGAACTCCAGCATTTTTTCAAAGATGCGGGTCTATGACGGAGAAAACCTCAAGGATACCGACCCCAAAGCCAAGAGTCACCAGGAATACCGTGATTTCGCGGGGGTAGATGAAGGTATGACGGGGTTGTCGACCCGGTTCGCCTTCAAAATTCTCTCGCGTGTTTTCAACTTTGACCATCGCGAAGTTGCGGCCAACCCGGTGCACCTCATGTATGTGCTGGAACAGCAAATTGAGCAGGAACAATTTCCGGCTGAGGTGGCCGAGAGATACCTGCGCTACCTCAAGGAATACCTCTCGCCGCGTTACGCAGAGTTCATCGGCAAGGAAATCCAGACCTCCTATCTGGAGAGCTACTCGGAATATGGGCAGAACATCTTTGACCGTTACGTGGTTTATGCCGATTTCTGGATTCAGGATCAAGAATACCGGGACACCAACACCGGCGAAATCCTGGACCGTGGCGCACTCAACGGCGAGCTCGAGAAGATTGAAAAGCCAGCCGGTATATCCAACCCGAAGGACTTCCGAAACGAGGTGGTCAACTTCGTCTTGCGTGCTCGTGCTACACATGACGGCAAGAACCCGGCATGGACGTCTTACGAAAAACTACGTGCCGTGATTGAGAAAAAGATGTTTTCCAACACCGAGGAGCTGTTGCCGGTCATCTCATTCAATGCCAAGGCCAGCGGCGAGGAACAGAAAAAACACAAGGACTTTGTGGATCGCATGATCAGCAAAGGCTACACCGAGAAACAGGTACGACTGCTTTGTGAGTGGTATTTGAGGGTTCGCAAATCATCGTAGGTCAAGGCCCAATGACTTAAAAACAGGAGCAGCCCATGACGGTGCGGATCATTGACCGCCGGTTCGACAGCAAGCATAAAAGCTCGGTCAATCGAGGGCGCTTTATCGATCGATTCAAGGGGCAAATTCGCAAAGCTGTTGCCGACGCCATCAATAAGCGCGGCATTCGCGATATCGACAACGGTGAAAAAATTGGGATCGCAGGCAAGGACATTGCCGAACACCAGTTTGAACACGGCCAGGGAGGTGTTTGGGAGACGGTGCGACCCGGCAATGACCGGTTCAACAGCAAAGACCTGGTTGATCGCCCCCAAGATGGCGGCAGTGGACAGGGTCGGGGGCAAGCCAGTCAGGATGGAGAGGGTCTGGACGAGTTCATCTTTACCCTCACAAAAGACGAATTTCTTGACATTTTTTTTGATGAACTGGCGCTGCCCAATCTGGTCAAACAGCATCTGGCCCATGTCGAGCAGTATCGACGCGTGCGCGCTGGCTACACCCAGAGTGGCGTGCCCACTAACATCAATTTGACCCGCACCATGCGTGGCGCAGCAGGTCGTCGCATTGCCGTAGGTGGCCCGTACACAACAGAGCTTCGTGCGTTGGTCGCTGAGCTGGATGAATTGAAAAAACATCTCACTGACGACGCTCCGGAGATCAAGCGCCTTCGTGGTGAGATTGCCCGTTTGCATGCCAAGATCGAACGCGTACCTTTTATAGACACCTTCGATCTGCGTTACAACAACCGCATCCGCATTCCGCAGCCCAGCACGCAGGCCGTGATGTTCTGCCTGCTCGACGTATCGGGCTCCATGGACGAAGAACGGAAAAACATTGCCAAACGTTTTTTCATGTTGCTTTATCTTTTTCTCAACCGCAACTACGAGCGTATCGAAGTCGTTTTTATTCGCCACCATACGATTGCCAGCGAAGTTGATGAAGATGATTTTTTTACGTCGCGCGAGTCAGGCGGTACGGTGGTCTCCAGCGCGCTGGAACTCATGTACAAAATCATTGCAGACCGATACCCCAGCAGCCAATGGAATATCTATGGCGCGCAAGCCTCCGACGGCGACAACTGGAATAACGACTCTCCACACTGCCGCGATCTGCTGGAACAAACCTTGTTGCCGCTCACTCAATATTTTGCCTACATCGAGATTACCGATGGGCCACCCCAAAACCTGTGGGATGAGTACACCAAGCTGGAAACCACCCATGCCGATCACTTTGCAATGCGTCGCATTGCCACGGTTGCCGATATTTACCCGGTCTTTCGCGATCTCTTCAAACGAAAAGTCTAGGTTCAACATGCTGCAAAAATCAAACCCATCATTACCGGTCGGCTCCGAATGGACTTTTGCAGCGATAGAACAATACGACCAAGCCATTGGCCGCGTTGCTGCCGATTACAAACTTGACTGTTACCCCCACATCCTGGAACTGATTAGTGCAGAGCAGATGATGGACGCCTATGCCTCCATCGGGATGCCGGTCTACTACCACCACTGGTCTTTTGGCAAACATTTTCTGGCCACTGAAAATCGCTACAAACGTGGCCAGATGGGTCTGGCGTATGAAATCGTCATTAACTCTGACCCGTGTATCGCCTACCTGATGGAGGAAAACACCCTGCCTATGCAGGCTTTGGTTATTGCACATGCGGCTTATGGCCACAATTCATTCTTCAAAGGCAATCATCTGTTCAAACAATGGACCAGTGCAGACGCCATTGTCGATTACCTGGTGTTTGCCAAGCAGTTCATTGCCCGATGCGAAGAACAACATGGCGTCAGTGCTGTTGAGCGAATGCTTGACGCATGCCACGCCTTGCTAAACGTGGGTGTAGACCGGTTTAAACGTTCACCCAAACTCTCACTGGATAAGGAAACGCTACGGCAAAAGGAACGTGCAGACTACCTCCAGGCTCAGGTTAATGACCTCTGGCGAACCTTGCCGCCCTTCATCGAGGTCGGAGAAACTAAAGAGGAAGCACGTTTCCCGAATGAACCCGAAGAAAACCTGCTGTATTTCATTGAGAAAAACGCGCCCTTGCTGGAGCCCTGGCAAAGAGAGGTCGTTCGAATTGTTCGAAAAATAGGCCAATATTTTTACCCCCAGCGTCAAACGCAAGTCATGAATGAAGGCTGGGCCTGTTTTTGGCACTACACGCTTCTCAACACACTTTATGACCAGGGAGCCCTGACCGATGGGTTTATGCTGGAATTCCTGCAATCCCACACCAATGTGGTGTACCAGCCGCCCTACAACAGCCCGCATTTTTCAGGCATCAACGTTTATGCCTTGGGTTTTGCCATGTGGCGCGATATTCGCCGCATCTGCGAACATCCAACGGATGAAGACCGCGAGTGGTTTCCTGACATTGCAGGATCAGACTGGCGTCAGACTTTAGAGTTTGCCATGCAAAATTTCAAGGATGAGAGCTTTATTGCGCAATATCTTTCCCCGCAACTCATGCGCGATTTCCGACTTTTTAGCGTGCTTGATGATGACTCGCGTGACAAATTGCAGATACAGGCCATTCACAACGACAGCGGTTATCGAGCTTTACGCAGCCAACTCTCGGATCAGTACAACCTGGGCAGTCGTGAGCCCAATATTCAAGTCTGGAACGTGGACCTTCGGGGTGACCGATCATTAACACTGCGGCATTTTTCCCAGCAACGCAGGCCCTTGGGCGATGCCAGCAAAGCGGTACTGGAGCATGTGGCCTATTTGTGGGGATTCACCGTCCGGCTTGAAAGTCAGGATAGCAACGGCAAGGTCACCCTGCTTGCCGAGCGCATGCGTGAAAAGCGAACTGGCCAGTCGGCGACAGGCCCCTGAGTGATCAATCCTGCGGATTGCGCTTGGCCGCTCGCTCACCAACAAAAGCAAATGCAAAATCCAAGCCCTCTTGCATGGCGAGATCAATGGCGTGGCGTTCGTGTTCGGTCAAATAAAACATCAAATCAACATCGTGCCGGACATACCGGGCAGGCAAGCGATTCAACGCAACACAGGCGGCATCAGCCAACATGTCGGAAGTGAAATCAGGATAAGACTTGGACCGACGGGCGACATCTTCAAAAACCAGACGCTCGTAATAATTGTGAACTTGTTCGAAATTAATGACCATATAACCTTTCAACAAACGCCTCTGGCGAACTGATCAGTTGTTAACCTTAGCAGCTCCCCAGACCCCTGACAAGAAAAAAATCTCAGCTATGAAACTTGTAGCATCACCCAAATCTGCGCTATAGTTTCGGGTCACGCCGGAAAACTCGGGGCATCGAAGCAGATGCCACTCAAAAGTTAAAACACCCCGGTGATCAATCAACGCAAGAGGAGAGCTGTTCAATGAGTTCCAAAGAAAATACTGCAATTGGTCAATTGCTCGGTTTGTTGGAGTCCCGTTACGCCCTGCGGGTGCTATGGGCTTTGAAAGATGGGCACGGTCAGACCTTTCGACTGCTGCAAGACAGTGTTGGCGGAATTACACCCAACACACTGAACACCCGAATCAAAGAACTTCGCGAAGCTGGGTTGGTGACACACGGGTCTGACGGCTACGTCGTGACGACTTTAGGTGCAGATTTGCTCAAGCGACTGGGGGATCTCTCAGCATTTGCAACCAAATGGACTGCCAGCATGGCTAAAAAAGCGGCCTGACACCCGATCAGCCGTTGCATCAAAGACAGGTCTGACCTGTCTTTTTTTCGTATCGAAAAACTTCAACAGCTATAAATTCAATAGCAAAATAGGATTTTAAAAATGACTACTACTGCTTCCGGCTTGCAATATGAAGATACGGTCATCGGCACGGGTGCTGAAGCGACCAAAGGAAAAAGTGTCACCGTTCACTACACCGGCTGGCTCTACAACGATGGCGTACAGGGTGCCAAATTTGACTCCAGCAAAGACCGGGGTGATCCATTTGTATTTTCACTGGGTGCCGGAATGGTCATTCGCGGCTGGGACGAAGGCGTTGCAGGCATGCTGATCGGTGGCGCCCGTACCCTGATCATCCCCGCCGCACTGGGCTATGGCGCGCGCGGTGCTGGCGGCGACGTCATTCCACCAAACGCCACCTTGAAGTTTGACGTTGAACTGCTGGCAGTTTCCAACTGATTTATTAGCCCTGACCACTTCGCCTCTTTGCAAAAATTTGCAAGGGGTGCTCTTGAATTGCTTGAGTAAGTCCCCAAGTCACGGGCTTAGTATTTGAAATTTGGCTTAACTGCATGTCTGAATCCAATCAAAACCAAACCAACCCAAACCCGGCCAACTTCCAAAGTACGGAAGACATGGTAGCGGCCATGTCCAACTACGAGTCGGATGCATTGACACGGGCACAAGCCGATCTGGCTGAATTACAAGCCAAAAGCGCTGACCTCGCAGACCAATTCCTTCGCGCCAAAGCGGAGGCCGACAACGCCCGACGCCGTGCTGAAGAAGAAATCTCCAAAGCCCGCAAATTTGCCGTAGAAAGTTTTGCAGAAAGCCTGCTGCCTGTGGCAGACAGCCTCGAAGCGGGCCTGATCATCAAAGATGCCACGGCAGATCAGATTCGCGAAGGCGCCCAAGCCACCTTACGCCAGTTGCTCGCCGCACTGGATCGCAACAAGGTGATCGCGATCAACCCCGCGGCAGGCGCCAAATTTGACCCACACCAACACCAGGCCATTAGCGTAGTGCCCTCGGAGCTGGAGTCGAATACGGTCGTTACGGTGCTGCAAAAAGGCTATTCCATTGCGGATCGCACCTTGCGTCCGGCTCTTGTGACCGTCTCTGCACCAAAATAATTATTTTTTAACTTGAAAAAGTTCAAGTTATCCACAAGTTAAAAACATCTGAAAACTGGAGTAAATCATGGGAAGAATCATTGGTATTGATCTGGGCACCACCAACAGCTGCGTGTCCATCATGGAGGGCAATACGCCCAAGGTTATCGAAAACTCTGAAGGCGCGCGTACTACACCGTCGATCATTGCCTATCAGGAAGATGGTGAAGTTTTGGTTGGTGCATCGGCCAAGCGCCAAGCTGTCACCAACCCCCGAAATACCCTGTATGCAGTCAAACGTCTGATTGGCCGCAAGTTTTCTGAAAAAGAAGTGCAAAAAGACATCGACCTGATGCCTTACAAAATTGCGGCTGCCGACAATGGCGATGCTTGGGTTGAAGTCCGTGGCACCCGCATGGCACCACAGCAAGTCAGTGCCGATGTGCTGCGCAAAATGAAGAAAACGGCCGAAGACTATCTGGGCGAAGAAGTCACAGAAGCTGTCATCACCGTCCCCGCTTATTTCAATGATGCCCAGCGTCAGGCCACCAAAGATGCGGGCCGCATTGCCGGTCTGGATGTCAAGCGCATCATCAACGAACCTACCGCTGCAGCCCTCGCCTTTGGCTTGGACAAAAAAGAAAAGGGCGACCGCAAGATTGCCGTGTATGACTTGGGCGGTGGTACGTTTGACGTGTCCATTATCGAAATTGCTGATGTTGATGGTGAAAAGCAGTTCGAAGTGCTGTCCACCAACGGCGACACCTTCCTGGGTGGCGAAGATTTTGACCAACGCATCATTGACTTCATCATTGGCGAGTTCAAGAAAGAGCAAGGCGTTGACCTCGGTAAAGATGTGCTGGCCCTGCAACGCCTGAAAGAAGCCGCTGAAAAGGCCAAGATTGAACTCTCCAGCAGCGCACAAACCGACATCAACCTGCCTTACGTGACCGCCGATGCATCAGGCCCCAAGCACCTGAGCATCAAGCTCACCCGTGCCAAACTCGAATCCCTGGTGGAGGACCTGATTGAGCGAACCATTGCGCCTTGCCGCACCGCCATCAAGGATGCGGGCGTCAACGTGGCCGATATTCACGACGTGATTCTGGTAGGCGGCATGACCCGCATGCCCAAGGTGCAGGAAAAGGTCAAGGAATTGTTCGGCAAAGAACCGCGCAAGGATGTAAACCCGGACGAAGCCGTGGCTGTGGGTGCTGCGATTCAAGGCCAGGTGTTGTCTGGCGACCGCAAGGACGTGTTGCTGCTTGATGTGACACCGCTGAGCCTGGGCATTGAGACCATGGGCGGTGTCATGACCAAGATGATCACCAAGAACACCACCATTCCGACCAAGTTTGCACAAACTTTCTCGACGGCCGAAGACAACCAGCCCGCCGTGACAATCAAGGTATTCCAGGGTGAGCGTGAAATTGCCTCGGGCAACAAGATGCTGGGCGAGTTCAACCTGGAAGGCATTCCACCGTCGGCACGCGGTACACCGCAAATCGAAGTGTCGTTTGACATTGACGCGAACGGCATCTTGCACGTTGGTGCCAAGGACAAGGGCACCGGAAAAGAAAACAAGATCACCATCAAAGCCAATTCCGGTTTGAGCGAAGCTGAAATCCAGCAAATGGTGAAAGACGCTGAACTCAACGCCGCAGACGACAAGAAAAAAGTTGAGCTGGTGCAGACCAAGAACCAGGCCGACGCCAGCGTTCACAGTGTCCGCAAGAGCTTGACAGAATATGGTGACAAGCTCGACGCCGGTGAAAAAGAAAAAATTGAAGCCGCCATCAAGGAACTTGAAGACGCCCTGAAAGGTGACGACAAGACCACCATTGAAGAGAAAAGTACCGCTTTGATGACCGTCAGCCAAAAGCTGGGGGAAAAGATGTATGCCGACCAGCAAGCCAAGCAGGCTGCAGAAGCAGCACCAGGTGATGCTGCAGGCGCTGCCAATGCAGCTGGTACACATGGTGAACAGAGCCACGCCGCAGATGACAACATCGTCGATGCGGAAGTGAAAGAAGTCAAAAAGGGTTAAGCATTAACGCTTGAACACTGCGGATGCGCGCCGCGTTGAACACCTCAGTGTTCAACGCGGCGTTTGTGTTGTAACCGGGCACTGAAAGACCATGGCAAAAAGAGATTACTACGAAGTCCTGGGCGTTCCCAAAAACGCCTCCGACGAAGAAATCAAAAAGGCTTATCGCAAACATGCGATGAAACACCATCCTGACCGAAATCAGGGTGATGCGTCCAAAGTAGCCGAAGAAAAATTCAAAGAGTCCAAAGAAGCCTACGAAATGCTGTCAGACCCGCAAAAGCGTGCGGCTTATGACCAGCATGGCCACGCTGGCGTCGATCCCAACATGCGCGGACCGGGTGGCGCAGAAGGGTATGGAGGCTTTGCTGAAGCCTTCGGCGACATTTTTGGCGACATGTTTGGCCAGCAGCGTGGACGCGCTGGAGCGGGTGGACGGCAAGTCTTTCGTGGCAGCGATCTGAGCTACGCCATGGAAGTCACGCTGGAAGAAGCGGCCAAGGGCAAAGATGCCCAGATCCGAATCCCCAGCTGGGATGCCTGCGACGTCTGTAAAGGCAGTGGCGCCAAACCGGGCACTTCGGTCAAAACCTGCAGCACCTGTTCGGGTTCTGGATCCATCCAGATGCGCCAGGGATTCTTCAGCGTGCAGCAGACTTGCCCGACCTGCCGTGGAACTGGCAAAGTCATACCTGAGCTGTGTACGGCATGCTCTGGCCAAGGCAAGATCAAACGGCAAAAAACGCTGGAAGTCAAAATTCCAGCGGGCATTGACGGTGGCATGCGTATTCGCAGTGCGGGCAATGGCGAACCCGGCACCAACGGGGGTCCGGCAGGTGACCTGTATATTGAGATCCGACTCAAGAAACACGACATCTTTGAGCGTGATGGGGATGACATTCATTGCTCGGTCCCCATCAGCATCGTGACTGCCTCTTTGGGTGGCGAGATTGATGTACCGACCCTGGCGGGCAAAGCAGCGATTGACATCCCGGAAGGCACGCAAACTGGCAAGCAGTTCCGTCTGCGCGGCAAGGGCATCAAAGGGGTGCGCGCCAGCTATCCGGGTGATTTGTACTGCCACATTGCAGTGGAAACACCCGTCAAACTGAGCGAACATCAGCGCAAACTGCTGCGTGAGCTTGATGAATCCCTTAAAAAAGGCGGCAGCAAGCATTCACCCAGTGGTGACAGCTGGACCAACCGGTTGAAGAGCTTCTTCAGCTAAGCCAAATTGCTTCAAGTCAGCCCAGCTGACGCCAAAAATACCGCGAAAGATTTATCTCTTTTCGCGGTATTTTTTTGTAACTACTCAGGTCTTATGAATCAACGACTTACGAACGATTTTCCTGGAAAAGTGCTTAGAAATTAAGCAAATTTCGACCAAATTCCACCGAATTCTGGTTTTTCTGATTCGAGCAACTTCGTAAGTTGTTGATTTATATAGGTTTCATTAAGCCAAATAGACCTGAGTAGTTACATTTTTTTGTCTCTTGTGGCACGATGACATCAAACAACCGGGGGCTGCGTTTATGAGTGTCAACATTACTTTTCTGGGCGGCACGGGCACCGTCACAGGGTCCAAATATCTGGTGCGCCATGGCGATGAGAGTCTGCTGGTGGACTGTGGTCTGTTTCAAGGCTACAAGCTGCTGCGCTTGCGCAACTGGACCCCATTGCCGATAGCACCTAACCAAGTCAATGCCATGCTGCTGACCCATGCCCATCTGGATCACAGCGGCTACCTGCCCTTGTTGGTCAAAGAAGGATTTTCTGGCCCGATTTACGCCACCAGCGGCACCCGTGATTTATGCAAAATCTTGCTGCCCGACAGCGGTCACATCCAGGAAGAAGATGCCGAGTTTGCCAACCGCCATGCTTTCTCCAAACACGCCCCCGCCCTGCCCTTGTACACGCGCCAGGATGCACTGGACTGTCTGCCACGGATCAAGGCCGTTGAATTTGGCATGACCTTCCAGCCGATTCCCGGCTGGCGTGCAACTTACTCTACGGCAGGTCACATTCTGGGAGCTGCCAGCATCCTGCTGGAAGTCGCCGGGCGGCGCATTCTGTTTTCGGGCGATCTGGGCCGACCCGATGACCTCATCATGAATCCGCCTGCCAAGGCACCAGCTGCAGACACGGTCCTGATCGAGTCCACTTACGGCGACCGGGAACACCCCAAGGAAGATATCCTCGCCGAACTAGAGGCCCCTTTGAAAAGATTGGCTGCTCGTGGCGGTGTCGCCGTCATTCCGGTGTTCGCGGTGGGTCGGGCGCAGGCGCTGCTGCACGCCATTCACCAGCTCAAGCTGCGCGGTAATCTGCCCATGGCATTGCCCGTTTATCTGGACAGCCCCATGGCCGTTCACACTACGCACCTGTTTGAGCAACACGAGGGACAGCACCGGCTCAGCCACCAGGAATCTCTGGCACTGACCCATGCGGCCACCATGGTCAACAGCGTCGATGAGTCACGGGCCCTGGCCAGTCGGCATGGCCCCATGGTCATTCTGTCGGCCAGCGGCATGGCGACTGGCGGGCGCGTGTTGCACCACATCGCCCATTACGCCGGAGACCACCGCAACATGATCATGCTGACCGGCTACCAGGCCCCCGGCACACGAGGTGCCACCCTGGCCAGCGGATCCCAAACCGTGCGCATTCATGGGCGTGACGTCGAGGTCAATGCCGAGATCGTGCAATTGCAATCTGCGTCGGCCCATGCCGATGCGAGCCAAATATTGGCTTGGCTGGAAACCATGCCCCAAGCCCCAGACCAGGTCTATGTGGTGCATGGCGAGCTGGGTGCCTCAGACACCCTTCGTCATCGCATTGAAGCCGAATTGGGCTGGCGCGCCTTGGTGCCGGAACACGGTTCAACCTGGCCAACCTGAGACGAAACGATGACTCAATTCCTGACCGCCGCCTTTTACAAATTCGTCGAATTACCCGACTTTGCCGAACTCAAAGCCCCCCTGCTCGCCTGCTGCGAAGCCAACGAGGTGAAAGGCACCATCCTGTTGGCGTTGGAAGGCATCAACAGCACCATTGCCGGTCCGCAAGCCGGCGTGCATGCGGTGCTGGCCTATTTGCGACGTGATCCGCGCCTGGCCGACCTGGAACACAAAGAGGCATGGTCCGCCCGAGCACCGTTTTACCGCATGAAGGTACGGCTCAAGCGCGAAATTGTCACCATGGGCGTGCCGGGCATCAGCCCCACCCAGATGGCGGGCGAGTATGTCAAACCGCAAGACTGGAATGCGCTGATCAGTGACCCCGAAGTGGTGGTGATCGATACGCGCAACGACTACGAGGTCGGCATTGGCACGTTTGCGGGGGCGATGAACCCGGACATCAAGACTTTTTCCCAACTGCCCGAGTGGATGCAGCAGAGCCCGGCACTCAACCCGGTCTCAGGGAAAAAACCCAAAGTGGCGATGTTTTGCACCGGCGGCATTCGCTGCGAAAAATCGACCGCACTGCTGCGGGCGCAAGGTTTTGATGAGGTGTATCACCTCGAAGGCGGTATTTTGAAATACCTGGAAACGGTGCCCGAAGCGCAGAGTCTCTGGCAGGGGCAATGCTTTGTGTTTGATGAACGGGTGTCGGTCGGCCATGACCTGAAACCAGGTAGCCACGGCCTGTGCCGGGCCTGCCGCCAGCCCCTGGATGACGCCGACCTGGCATCGCCCTTGTTTGAAGCAGGTGTGAGTTGCCCGAAATGCCATGCAGCTACTAGAGAAACCCAAAAAAACAGTGCGCGTGAACGTCAGCGCCAATGGGTGTTGGCCAAGTCACGCGGGGCGCCTGTGCCGATTGGACAACGGCTGGAGCCTACGGCCAAGCCGGATGCAGCTGATTTAGCTTCCGCTATTATTTAAATAGCTGTTCACGCAAGCAGCATAAGGGCTACAGCCGGATTAGCTATAAACATGGGCCAGCAGACGGGCCCGCGCACTGGCGTATTCGCGCTTCAACTGGGCGACAAAGTCAGCCGTGCTTTGAATCTGGCTGACCGCGCCGATGCCCTGACCACAGCCCCAAATGTCTTTCCAGGCTTTGGACCTGTCGCCCCCAAAGTTCATCTGGCTGGGGTCGCTTTCCGGCAAGTTCTCGGGGTCCATGCCTGCGTTGCGAATGCTGGGCGCCAGGTAATTGCCATGCACACCGGTGAACAGGTTGCTGTAAACAACGTCATCCGAGTTGCCGTCCACGATCGCCTGCTTGTAGGCCTCAGAGGCGCGCGCCTCCAACGTGGCGATGAAGGCAGAGCCGATATAGGCAAAGTCGGCACCCATGGCTTGCGCGGCCAGCACAGCGTCGCCGCTGGCAATGGCACCGCTCAGAACCAGCGGTCCGTCAAACCACTGGCGGATTTCCTGAATCAAGGCAAAGGGACTCTTCACGCCCGCATGACCGCCCGCCCCGGCGGCCACGGCAATCAGGCCGTCGGCGCCTTTTTCAATCGCCTTGTGGGCATGCTTGTTATTGATAACGTCGTGCAGCACCACGCCGCCATAGCTGTGAGCGGCGGCGTTGATGTCTTCACGCGCGCCCAGGCTGGTGATGATGATCGGCACCTGGTACTTGACGCACAAGGCCATGTCATGCGCCAGCCGGTCGTTGCTCTTGTGCACGATCTGGTTGATGGCAAAGGGCGCTGCAGGCTGCTCAGGATGAGCCTGGTTGTAGGCCGCCAACGCCTGCGTTATTTCAATCAGCCACTCTTCCAGCTGCTCTTGCGGGCGCGCATTGAGCGCTGGCATAGCGCCCACCACGCCAGCGATGCACTGGGCGATCACCAACTTGGGGTTGCTGATGATGAACAAGGGCGAGCCGATCACGGGGAACGGCAAATGATTCAAAGGCGCAGGCAGTCTGGACATGGCGTATTCCTGTTTCATGCAATGAAGGAATTGGCCTCTAGAGCCCGTCCTTCATGCGTAAGCAGCTATAAATTAAATAGCGACTCAGAAAGCATCCAGCGCCATTGCTGTCACGCACTCGGCCCCTTCAACAATCGCATCGCGAATGCCGGGCGCCTTGGTGAGTAAATGGTCAGCATAAAAACGTGCCGTGATGATCTTGGCCTTCATGAACGGCGCATCGACACCTTGCGCGATCTGCTCCTGCGCCACCAGCAGGCCACGCGCCATTTGCCAACCGGCCATCAGGTTGCCAGCGAGCATGAGGTAAGGCACGCTACCTGCAAATACGGCATTGGGACTGCTCTTGGTGTTGCTCGCCACAAAGTTCACCACATCAAGGAAAGCTTCGCGCGCGGCTTTGAGGCGTTTGGCCACCGCCACGGCATCCGCACTACCGCTTTGGGTCAACTGGCTTTCAGTGGCTTCAATCTGCGCCGCCAAGCCTTTGGCGACCTGGCCACCATCACGCGCTGTTTTGCGCCCGACCAGGTCATTGGCCTGAATCGCGGTGGTGCCTTCGTAGATGGTGAGAATCTTGGCGTCGCGGTAGTACTGCGCCGCACCGGTTTCTTCGATAAAGCCCATGCCGCCATGCACTTGCACGCCCAACGAGGTCACTTCCAGGCTCATCTCGGTGCTGTAACCCTTGATCAAGGGCACCAGGAATTCATAGAACGCCAGGCTTTGCTTGCGCACCTCGGGATCGGCATGATGGTGCGAGTTGTCATAGGCGGATGCGGCCACCGTCGCCATGGCGCGGCAACCCTCGGTGTAGGCACGCATGATCATGAGCATGCGTTTCACATCAGGGTGGTGAATGATCGGGCCGCTGGTCGGCAAGGAGCCATCGACCGGGCGGCTTTGCACCCGGTCTTTGGAGAAGGTCACTGCCTTTTGGTAAGCGCGCTCGGCAATCGCAATGCCCTGCACGCCCACGCCAAAGCGGGCAGCGTTCATCATGATGAACATGTATTCCAGGCCGCGGTTTTCCTGGCCCACCAGGTAACCGATGGCGCCGCCGTGGTCGCCGAACTGCAATACGGCCGTCGGGCTGGCCTTGATACCCATCTTGTGCTCGATGCTGACGCAGTGCACGTCGTTGCGCGCACCCAATGAACCATCGTTGTTCACCAGGAATTTGGGCACCACGAACAGGCTGATGCCTTTCACGCCTTCAGGCGCGCCGGTGACCCGGGCCAGCACCAGATGGACGATGTTCTCCGCCATGTCGTGCTCACCCCAGGTGATGAAAATCTTGGTGCCAAATACTTTGTAAGCACCGTCGGCTTGCGGCTCGGCGCGCGAACGCACGGCGGCCAGATCGCTGCCGGCTTGCGGCTCGGTCAGGTTCATGGTACCGGTCCACTTGCCGCTCACCAGATTTTCGAGATAGGTGGCTTTCAGGTCATCAGAACCGGCTGTCAACAGCGCTTCGATGGCGCCATCGGTCAGCAGCGGACACAAGGCAAAGCTCATATTGGCAGAGTTTTGCATTTCACCGACAGCCGATCCAATGGTCTTGGGCAGTCCCTGGCCACCAAAATCTGCCGGATGTTGCAAACCTTGCCAGCCGCCTTGCACAAACTGCCCGAAGGCTTCCTTGAAGCCGGGGGTGGCCGTGACCACGCCGTCTTTCCAGCTCGATGGGTTCTTGTCGCCCTCCCAGTTCAAGGGGCTGAGCACGCCTTCATTGAACTTGGCCGCCTCTTCCAATACGGCTTGGGCGGTGTCAAAACCTGCGTCTTCAAAACCTGGCAATTGAGCAACCTGCTCAATATCGGCCAAGTGTTTGATGTTGAAAAGCATGTCTTTGAGGGGGGCAACATAGTTCATGTCGAGTCTCCGAATCATTAGAGTGAAATTCGCACGTTCAATCCATCAAACGTGCATGCAAAAAAAGGGCATCTCACGATGCCTTTTTTGTGTTCGCTTAAAGCGCTGCGACCAGTTCCGGCACCGCCACGAACAGATCGGCTTCCAGGCTGTAGTCGGCCACCGAGAAGATCGGCGCTTCCGGGTCCTTGTTGATCGCCACGATCACCTTGGAGTCCTTCATGCCCGCCAGATGCTGGATCGCACCCGAGATGCCCACGGCGATGTAGAGCTGGGGCGCCACGATCTTGCCGGTCTGGCCCACTTGCCAGTCGTTCGGGGCGTAACCCGCATCGACAGCGGCACGGGATGCGCCCATGGCGGCGCCGAGCTTGTCGGCCAGCGGGGTCATGACTTCCATGAATTTCTCGCTGGAGCCCAGGGCGCGGCCCCCGGAGACGATGATCTTGGCGGCGGTGAGTTCGGGGCGGTCGTTCTTGGCAATTTCGCTGCCAACGAAGCTGGTGTTGGCGCTGGCGGCCACAGGCGCTATGGTTTCAATAGCTGCTGACGCTTGTCCTGTCTGGGCTGCAGGGTCAAAACCTGTGGTACGTACGGTGATGACCTTGATCGCGTCCAGGCTCTGCACGATGGCAATGGCGTTGCCGGCATAGATCGGGCGCTCAAAGGTGTCGGGGCTGTCGACTTTGGTGACGTCCGAGATTTGGGCCACGTCGAGTTTGGCAGCGACGCGCGGGGCGATGTTCTTGCCGGATGCGGTGGCGGGGAACAGCAGGTGGCTGTAGCTGGAGGCCACGGCCAGAATCTGGGCGGTCATATTTTCGGCCAGGCCGTGTGCAAAAGCGGGGCTGTCGGCGTGCAGGACTTTGGTGACACCGGCGATTTGGGCGGCAGCAGCGGCTGCGGCAGCGGCGTTGCTACCGGCGACCAGCACATGGACGTCACCACCGCAAGCCAGGGCTGCGGTGACGGTGTTGAGGGTGGCGCCTTTGAGGCTGGCATTGTCGTGTTCGGCAATTACGAGGACTGTCATTTAGATCACCTTGGCTTCGTTCTTGAGTTTGTCCACCAGCGTGGCGACGTCGGGCACTTTGATGCCGGCGCTGCGCTTGGGCGGCTCGCTGACCTTGAGGGTCTTGATGCGGGGCGTGACATCAACGCCGAGGTCTTCGGGTTTGAAGATGTCCATCGGTTTTTTCTTGGCCTTCATGATGTTGGGCAACGTCACATAGCGCGGCTCGTTCAGGCGCAGGTCCACGGTGACCACGGCGGGCAGGCTGACGGAGAGGGTCTCCAGACCGCCATCGACTTCGCGCGTGACGGAAGCTTTGCCATCCGCCACTTCAACTTTGCTGGCGAAGGTGGCTTGCGGCAGGTCGGCCAGGGCGGCGAGCATCTGGCCGGTCTGGTTGCAGTCGTCGTCAATGGCTTGTTTGCCAAGAAGTACCAAGCCGGGTTGTTCTTTGTCCACCAAGGCTTTGAGCAGTTTGGCCACGGCCAGAGGCTGCAATTCTTCGGTGGTTTCAATCAGGATGGCGCGGTCGGCGCCGATGGCCATGGCGGTGCGCAGGGTTTCCTGGCATTGGGTGACACCGCAGGAGACGGCGATGATCTCGCTGACCACGCCTTTTTCTTTGAGGCGCACGGCTTCTTCAACGGCGATTTCGTCAAAGGGGTTCATGCTCATTTTGACGTTGGCGATATCTACACCGGTGTTGTCCGACTTGACGCGGACTTTCACGTTGTAGTCCACCACGCGCTTGACTGCGACCAGGACTTTCATTGCTTCGACTCCAGAGGGTTATGAATACGATTAACGGATGATGACGCCAAAATGATTGACGTGCACGTCAATCACGGATTCTATGCTGAGCTTCCCGAAAGCTTTGTCAACCGGGCAACAATCCACCAAAAAACACAAAATAGAACGACCGTGCTTTTTAATTATAGTGATTTGAATTTCTTCTGAATCATCCCGCCTTGGAATGCACCACGCGCTGGGGAAAAGGAATTTCGATTTTATTCTCGCGTAGGGAACGCAAAATATCCAGATTGATCAGGGACTTGAGATTGAGGCTGCCATTTTCGGGGTCCACAATCCAATACCCCACGGTAAATTCCAGCCCATCCGCGCCAAAATTTGACAAGGCCACAGAAGGCTCGGGCTCATGCAGGACGCGCGACTGATTCAGGGTGGCCTGCTTGAGCAAGCGCATCACCAGCTCCACATCGCTGTCATAGCCCACCGAAATAACCACCGACTGCCAGACCCGCGTATCAGCCAGTGACAGGTTTTCAACCCGACTGGTGATCAGCATCTCGTTGGGCACGATGGACTCACGCCCGGCCAATGAGCGAATCACGGTGTAACGCGCATTGATCTGCGTGATGATGCCCTCAAAACCATCCACCCGCACGTTGTCACCAATGCGCATGCTGCGCTCAGCCAAAATCACAAAACCACTGACGTAGTTGGCCGCGAGCTTTTGCAAACCGAACCCCACACCGACCCCGACCGCACCGCCCAGAACCGAGAGCGCCGACAGGTTGATCCCCACCGCCGACAACGCCACCAGCAGGCCCACAAACATCAGCAGTGCACGGGTGGCATTGCTGGCCGCCTTACGCAGGGACAGCTCGTTGCCTGTGGCAGAGCGCAACAGGCGAACTTCAATCAGTGATGAAATCCACAGAGTGAAAATCAACACAGCCCCCGCCGTCAGGGCGCCTTCGAGCAGGTTGCGCACCGACATCGTGCTGCCGCCAATCTTCCAGGTGATCTGATCGAGCTCTTCCAGAATAACGGGCAGCAAGCCACTAACCCACAACACCATGGCCAGCCAGGCGATCCACGAAATACTGCGTTCGAGCAAGCGCACCATGGGTGCATCCATGAAGGCAAACTGCAGCACCTTGACGCCGAACCGGATCACCAACAAAGACAGCAGAACCGGAATGGCGATTTTGAAAACGGCCAGCGGTGCCCCGCTGAACACCATGGCCCGACCCACATAGGTCAGACACAGCCAAAGAAAGGGAAACAGCACGCCATCCACAATGCGTTTGCCAAACATGATGGACGACTTGGCAAGCGTCGCCCCCAAGGCGCGACCAGCCAGCCAAGCCAGCAGCCAAGCCAGCAGACCGCACAACACCAGCGCCCCAAGCTCCATGAGCGAGGCCGGTTGGCCCAAGGCGGCCATCCAGCTATCCAGGTCGGTCATGCGTGAATCAGACATCGGCCAGGACCCGGATATGTGCCTCCACGCTGCGTGCCAGCGAACTCAGGGTGTAGCCGCCTTCCAGGCAGGACACGATGCGTCCCTTGGCATGGTGTTTGGCCAAATCCATCATGCGACTGGTGATCCAGGCAAAGTCGTTTTCAACCAACCCCAACTGACCCATGTCGTCTTCGCGGTGGGAGTCAAAACCGGCGCTGATAAAAATCATCTCCGGCGCAAACTCTTCCAGACGCGGCATCCAGACGTTTTCAATCATCTCGCGCACTTCCATGCCTTTGGTGTAGGCCGGAATCGGCACGTTGACCAGGTTGCTGGCATTGGAGTGAACGTAATCCAGCGGGTAAAACGGGTGCTGGTAAAAGCTGGCCATCAGAATGCGGTCGTCACCGGCCACGATGTCTTCGGTGCCGTTGCCGTGGTGGACATCAAAATCGATGATCGCCACCCGCTTCAAACCATGTCGCTCCAACGCGTACTTGGCCGCAATCGCCACGTTGTTGAAAAAGCAGAACCCACTGGCCTTGTTGCGGCTGGCATGGTGGCCTGGCGGGCGAATGGCACAAAATGCGTTGGCCATTTCCCCGGCAATCACGGCATCTGTGGCGGCAATGGCCGCACCGGCAGCGCGCAAGGCGGCGTCCCAGGTGTAGATATTGATGGAGGTATCAGGGTCGATCTGGGTATGTGAGGGGCCACCCGCTGCAATTTCTTCTTTCAGCCAGTCGCTCAGGCCCCGCATGGACGCAATATGGATGCGGCCATGGGCCAATTCGATATCGGTCAGGGATGCAATAGGTGCCTCGTGCCGCTCCAGCGCCACATCCAGCCCCGAAATCAGGAGCCGATCTTCGATGGCATCAAGCCGCTCGGCGCACTCAGGGTGACCCGGGCCCATTTCATGTTTCCAGCAAGCCCGATGCGTAAAGTAGCCAGTTGTCGTCATAGTTCGCGCGCTCCACTCATTTTTTTTGGTAAGGTCGTGCCATGGATGCACAACAAAAACTTAAAACACTGGTTGATCAGCTTAACACGGTGATATTTGGAAAAGCTTACCAAAATCAGGACTGCGTGACGTGCCTGCTGGCCGGTGGCCACTTGCTGATTGAGGATGTTCCCGGCGTGGGCAAAACCACGCTGGCGCACGCGCTGGCCCGCACCTTTGGCCTGCAGTTCTCGCGCGTGCAGTTCACCGCCGACCTGATGCCCAGCGACCTCACCGGCGTCTCCATTTACGAACGCGGCAAAGAAGCCTTTGTCTTTCATCCCGGCCCCCTGTTTGCGCAGGTGCTGCTGGCCGACGAGATCAACCGGGCCAGCCCCAAAACCCAGAGTGCGCTGCTGGAGGCCATGGAAGAAAAACAGGTCACGGTGGACGGCGAAACCCGCCCCCTGCCCTCGCCGTTTTTTGTCATCGCCACGCAAAACCCACACGACCAGATCGGCACCCATGCGCTGCCGGAGTCGCAGTTGGACCGGTTTTTGATGCGCATCTCGCTCGGTTACCCTGACCGCAGCGCCGAGCGTGAGCTGCTAAGCGGCCATGACCGCCGCGACTTGGTCGATACGCTGCCCAGCTTGCTCAACGCCGCCGAGCTGCAGTCACTGCAGCAACAGGTGCAGACCATTCATGCGGCCCCGCCCTTGCTCGATTACGTGCAGGACCTGATTGCCGCCACCCGCAACGGTCAGTGGTTTTTGCAAGGCCTGAGCCCACGCGCCGGCATTGCCGTGGTGCGCACAGCCAAAGCGCGTGCCTTGATGAACGGACGAGATTACGTGGCCCCGGACGACGTGCAAGCCATCCTGGCACAAACCATTGCCCATCGGATGACACCGGTGAGCCATGCCGGCCGGGGCGCGGTGGAACAGGTGCGCGCCATGCTGGACGCCGTGCCCCTGCCGTGAAAAAGACCGCCCTTCGCGGACGATTTCAGCGCTGGTTTGAAAATCGGCTGCCGCTGACGGACAACATCACCCTGACCCAGCGCACGGTCTATATCCTGCCAACCCGCCCCGGCTTCATGCTGGGCGCCACGCTACTGCTGCTGTTGCTGGCCTCCATCAACTACCAGCTCAACCTGGGCTATCTGCTAACCTTTTTGCTGGCGGGCTGCGCCTTGGTAGGCATGCATGTATGCCACGGCACGCTGCGCGGACTCGCTATGAATTTACTAGCTGTTGACGCACAGTTCGCGGGCTCTAGCGCCATTATTGGCATCAATCTCCAGAGCCGAAGACGCAGCATCCGCCATGGCATCGGGTTGACCGTTCTGGGCTCGGATCAATGGGTCTGGACTGACGTGCCCGCCCAGGGCAACGCCACGGTGCATGTGGCCTTCAAGCCCGAGCGGCGCGGCCTGCACCGGGTGCCGACACTGAGCGCCGAAACCCGCTTTCCGCTGGGCACGTTTCGGGTCTGGACCGTGTGGCGACCTGCGGCGCAAGTGCTGATCTACCCGGCCCCGGAAGCCGTTGCACCGCCTTTGCCAGCGGGCGAACCACGCGCGGGCGGCGCCACCAGCACACTGCCCCAAAGCACAGGGGAAGCCGATGGCGTGCGCGCCTACCGCCGGGGCGACCCGATGAAACTCATCGTCTGGAAAAAAGCAGCCCAGACCGACGAACTGGTCAGTCGCGATGCCCAGCAAGTGCAACGCCTGGAGTTGTGGCTGGACCTGCAATGCACCGGCCTGGCAGATCCTGAGCGGCAACTCTCGCGCCTGTGCGCCTGGGTGTTGCAAGCCGAAAAACTGGAGCTCGATTACGGTTTGCGTTTAAACGGACTGGAAATCAAACCCGCCAACGGCCAGGCCCACAAGAGCCAATGCCTGCAAGCGCTGGCGCTGTACTGAGTGAACGACGCCCACCATGTTTGACAAACTCCTGAACCCCCTGCGCAACTTGCCCCGGGACAGCCGCGACACGCTGTTCATGCTGGTGGTGATCGTCTGGGTGTTGCTGCCGCAGGTGAGCCACCTGCCACTGTGGTGCAGCGCCATGGCCGCTGGCGTGTTGATCTGGCGCGGCTGGCTGGCCTTCACGCTACGCCCCCTGCCCACGCGCTGGTGGCTGCTGGGTCTGCTGGGGCTCGCCGTGGCCGCCACCCTGTTCACCCACAAAACCCTTTTGGGACGTGACGCCGGGGTCACGCTGATTGTGATCTTGCTGACGCTCAAAACCCTGGAGCTGCGTGCCAAACGGGATGCCTTTGTGGTGTTTTTTCTCAGCTTTTTCACCATGCTGACGAATTTTTTCTTCTCGCAGTCGCTGCTCACCGCGGTCGCCATGCTGGTCGCCCTGCTGGGTTTGCTGACCGCCCTGGTCAACGCCCACATGCCGGTCGGCAAACCGCCTTTGCTGCAAGCGGCAAAAACGGCAGGATGGATGGCGCTGCTGGGCGCGCCCATCATGGTGGTGCTCTTTCTGCTGTTTCCCCGTCTGGCTCCGCTGTGGGGCGTGCCCGATGACGCCATGAGCGGACGCAGTGGTTTATCGGCCAACATGCAAGTGGGCAGCGTGGCCAAACTGGCACTGGACGACAGCATTGCCATGCGCATTAAATTTGAGGGCGAGGCACCGCCGCAATCAGAGCTGTACTTTCGCGGCCCGGTGCTGTCCACCTTCGACGGGCGCAACTGGCAAGCGTTGCACTCTTTCTTGCCGCCACGGCTGCAACTGCCCGCCAATTTGCAGGTATCGGGCGCGCCGATCAATTACCAGATCACGCTCGAAGCCAACAACCACCCCTGGCTCCTGCTGCTCGATGCCGCACCTGCAGCGCCCACCCTGGTGGGATTGAGCGCCACCATGACCGCCGAGCTGCAGTGGGTGACCGACCGCCCGATGGCTGACCTGGTGCGCTACCGCGCCCAAAGCTACACCAGCTTCAGCCACGGTCCGCTCACCCGCGCACTGGGCCTGCAAGAGTATCTGGACTTGCCCAACGGCTACAACCCCCGCACGCTGCAACTGGCGGCCCAGTTGCAGCGCGACCCGCGTTATGCCAGGGCGGACGGCGCGCAATGGGTGAGTACCGTGATGGAGCGGCTGCGAACCGGGGGCTACAGCTACTCCCTGGACCCCGGCGTCTATGGCCGCGACAGTGCCGACGAGTTCTGGTTTGACCAAAAAGAAGGTTTCTGCGAGCACATTGCATCGAGCTTTGTCATCCTGATGCGCGCCCTGCAAGTGCCCGCCCGCGTAGTCACCGGCTACCAGGGGGGCGAGAAAAATTCAGTGGATGGTTACTGGATCGTGCGCCAGCGTGACGCCCATGCCTGGGCCGAGGTCTGGCTCGCAGGTCGTGGCTGGGTGCGGGTGGACCCGACCTCGGTCGTGGCGCCCGGGCGCATCGGCACCCTACAGCGCCTGCAAGCCCCCACGGGCCTGATTACCAGCGCCCTGCTCGGCACGGTCAGCCCTGAATTCGCCCTGAACCTGCGCGCCATGTGGGATGCCGTCAACAACAGCTGGAACCAGCGGGTGCTGAACTACACCCAGGACAAACAGCTCAATCTGCTCAGAGCCATAGGCTTTGAGTCGCCCAGCTGGCAGGATCTGGCCACCGTGCTGATCGGCATCGTGGTGGGGATGAGCCTGCTGGGTGCAGGCTGGACGCTGTGGGAGCGCAGTCGGCACGACCCCTGGCTGCGCCTGTTGGACGCGGCTACCAAACGCTTGCAAAAAGTCGGCCTCACCCTGGCGCCCAACAGCCCGCCGCGAACTCTGGCCGAGCAGTTGCTTCAACATTACGGACCTGAAAACAACAACATCGCCGCGATTCGCAACTGGCTGCTGCGCCTGGAAGCCCTGCGCTATGCGCCCCCCGGTGCTGATCGCGAACGGCTGCGTACACTGCAACGAGAACTCAAACAACTGGTCTGGCCCAAGTGATTTACAAACCCTTTTTAGTCGCTACATTATTTATAGCTGCTTACGCAATGTCCACGGGGGCTAGCGCCCAAAAACCCTTAAATAACAAGGCGATTTCAAGCAAGCACGTCAAACCGGCCAAACACAAAAAACACGCCAAACGTGCGGCCCAACCCGCACTGCCCGGGCCGGCCTACGCCTTGCGGGCCGACGCCATGCAGGCCGCTGATGACATCGCGGCGCGCCGGGACCTGGACCGTGAGTGGGTGCGTCAGGCCATCGGCCAGGCCCATTACCTGCCGCAGGTGGCCAAGTTCATTCAGCCCCCGCCTGTGGGCACCCCCAAAAACTGGGCGATTTATCGCAGCCGTTTTGTGGATCCGATTCGTATCCAGACTGGGGTGAAGTTCTGGCAAGACAACCGCGACACCCTGGCGCGGGCCCAGGCACAGACAGGCGTGCCGCCCGAGATCATTGTGGGCATCGTCGGCGTGGAAACCCTTTACGGCCAGCAAATGGGCAGCTACCGGGTGATCGACGCTTTGAGCACACTGGCTTTTGATTTTCCGGCGAGCCACCCGCGCGCCAAAGAGCGAAGCGCGTTTTTCAAATCTGAGCTTGAGCAGTTTTTAAGCCTGACCAACCGTACCAACGTCGATCCGCTGGCCTGGCACGGCAGCTACGCAGGCGCCATGGGCATGCCGCAGTTCATGCCTTCGAGCTGGGCCAAATACGCCGTTGATTTTGACGGCGACAGCAAGATCGATCTCTTCAACAGCCCGGCCGATGTCATTGGCTCGGTCGCCAATTACTTCAAGGCTTTCCACTGGCAGCCCGGCATGCCCACGCATTACCCGGTGCGCTTTGATGCGAGCCATCAGGACCTGGACGCGCTGCTGGCCCCCGACATTCTGCCCACCTTCAGCGTTGCCAGTTTCATGGCCAAAGGTGCTGTGCTGGAAGGAGCCGCCTTGCAGCACACCGGACCTCTGGCGCTGGTGGAACTACAAAACGGCGACGCACCGCCCAGCTATGTGGCGGGCACCGAAAATTTCTACGCCATCACGCGCTACAACTGGAGCAGCTACTACGCGATGGCCGTGATTGAATTGGGACAGGAAGTGGCGCGGGCTTTGGAGAAATAAGCAGCTAACACCGCCTTTAATGCAAACGAAATACCCCTGCCGCGCGCAGCAGGCCTTCGCCCTGAGCCTCGAGTGTGCGGGCTGATTCAGCGGCACTCTCTGCCATCGGGACATTTTGTTGCGTGGCATCTTCAATCTCGACCACCAAATGGGCGACACGGTCGATAGCGACCCCTTGCTCGACTGACGAGTTGGAAATTTCAGCCATGAGTGCAGCAATGCGATGAACCGCTTCAATAGACGAGTCGATGGTTTCGCGAGCCTGCGTCACCTGATGGAGCCCGCTTTCTACATCCTGAACCGAGTTTTCAATCAAGCCTTTGATTTCTTTGGCGGCGGCGGCACTGCGCTGCGCCAAGCTTCGCACTTCACTGGCGACCACTGCAAACCCGCGACCTTGCTCTCCGGCCCGGGCGGCCTCCACGGCAGCGTTGAGCGCCAGGATGTTGGTCTGAAAAGCAATGCCATCGATAACGCTGATGATGTCCGTGATCTTGCGCGAACTGGTTGCAATCGACCCCATGGTGCCCACCACCTTGTCCATTGCGGCACCGCCCTGGGTCACGATGGTGCCCGCTTCCTTCACCAACACATTGGCGGCGCGAGCATTATCAATGTTGAGTTTGACCGTGGCCGAGACTTCCTCCATGTTCGATGCTGTTTCCTGCAGCGAAACAGATTGTTGCTCCGTGCGCACCGACAGCTCCTCATTGCTTTGACTGATCTTATGGGACTCCATACTGACAGACTCGGCACTGACAATGACTGACTCCGCCATCGAGGCCAGACTTTTCTGCATCGCATACAGCGCCTGCATCAACTGACCGGTTTCGTCGCTACCGGTGTTGTCAATTTTATTGGCCAGATAACCGGCCGCAATTTGTTTGGAAATCGCCACCGCCTCATTGATAGGCCGGGTAATACCGCGTTGCAAACGCCAGCCCAACACCAACAGAACAACAATGCCCGCCACCATGCTCAAAATGGTCTGCAACCGCTCGTTGCCAGTGGTCATGGCGGAGAGTCCCAAGCCGCCTACCCCGCAAATAACCACCGTGGCCAGCAACATCAACTGGGTCAAACGACCTTGAATGCCAGGGTGCAGCAAGCGGTCCATCAGCCCCAACAAACCCGTGCGAACGACATGGCCACGCTCGATCCATAAACCACTGGCCCGGCCTTCACGAAACAGGCGGTAAACCGCCTCTGTCGGGCCAACGGCTTCGCGCGGTGCCTTCATCCGCACCGACGCATAACCGACCACGCGGCCACTTTCCCACATGGGCGAGACATTGGCCAGGACCCAGTAATAATCGCCGTTTTTGCACCGGTTCTTGACCATTCCGGTCCACGAACGCCCGGCCTTGAGGTACTTCCAGAGATCGGCAAAGGCCTGCATCGGCATCTCTGGATGGCGCACCATATTGTGAGGCTGGCCCATGAGTTCATCTACAGAATATCCGCTGGCCTCCACAAAATCAGCGTTGACAAAGGTGATGTTGCCGGCAGTATCGGTGCGCGAGATAGGTGACTGGGTGTCACGCAGGAGATATTCGTTTTGAGTGACAGGCTGATTATTTCGCATCAATATTTCCAAGACTGGTCTTATAGCTGCGCATTGCCGATGTGAGTTAGCCCGGCAGGCACATGAGTGTGAAAGATGTTACTTGATTTATGTCACATTCAGTAACAATTTCACATTCAATCAGGCAACGACGACCGACTCAAAAGCCGGATGCAAGGCATCCACCCAGGCATCCACTTCTTCTGCGTTGACTTGCAAAAAAGACATACATTCAGCGCCGTGTCTCTCCCATTCTTTTTGCTCTTTGACGCCTTCATGAACAGCTACCAAGTGCTCTGCAATGGAGGCGATGGCGATCAGGTTGCGCACATCCGAGGGGAACGATTCATCATTCAAAGCGGAAAAATCGTGGTGCAGGCGCACAGCAATGGAAATAACGGAGGGCAAACGCCAGGTTTTGGCAACCAAAGCGCCCACGACCGCGTGGTCGGTGCGATGAACAGCGTTCTCGGTCTGGGTAAAAGTGCGGTCCTGCCGCGCCAAAGCCTCGGTCAGCGTCCCTGAATAACCTTTGAGACCCTGCAACATCACGGGGATGCCCACATGGCAAAACAGACCGCAGGTCTGGGCCACATCAGCATCCACGCCGTACAACTGGCGAGCAATGTAGGCCATGGCCAGAGAGCGGCGCGTGGATGACTCCCAAAAATGCGCCAACAGGGGCGAATTGACACGTATGGCATTGCGTGCCAGAAAGCCGGTCAGCACCGCAATGGTCGGTTTGACGCCCAACATGGAAACGGCTTCAACCACCGTGCTCACAGGCTGACGGCGTGCATACAAAGAACTGTTGGAGATGCGAATCAAGGCCGCTGCCATGGCCACATCGGCCCCCGCAATGCGGGCAATGACGGCAGGATCAGGATCCCCCTGACTCACCTCGCGCTGCAACGCCACCAACAACTCGGGACAAGGCGGAATGATGATGTCGCGCAAGGGACCTGCATCCCGCGCCACCTCCAGCTCCCGATTAATCTCTGCCACTTTCATGAATTCGCATCCTCCTGCAGACCATTATCCAGAAAAATATTTCAATTCAGCGACGTTAAAGGCAAGACCTTCAAACCGCTAACGTACGCCGTTGATCAGGGGCACCATTGTGATCCTGCATCCAGTGAATGAGCGCCTGCGCCGACATGGGCCGACCAAAATAAAAACCCTGCAACTCGTCGCATCCCAGGTTTTGCAACTGCTGCGCTTGTTCATGCAACTCCACGCCTTCAGCCACCACGTTCAAACCCAAGGTATGGCCCAAGACAATAATGGCCCGGATGATGGCCAGGTCGGTCGGGTCGCTCAGCATGTCACGCACAAAAGACTGGTCAACCTTGAGCTTGTCGATGGGAAAACGCTTCAAATAGGCCAGACTGGAATAGCCGGTGCCGAAATCGTCCACGGACAACTGCAAGCCCAGGGTCTTGAGCTGCGCCAGTTTTTCTTCAGCCGCACCGGCATCGTCCATCAAATGAGACTCCGTAATTTCCAGTTCAAGGTACGCCGGATCGCAACCCTGTTCCTCAATGCATTGGCGCAGCACGGTGACAAGGTTGGGATCGGCCAATTGGACCGCAGAAAGATTGATGGATATCACCATGTCTTCAAGCCCTTGGGCATGCCAGCGCACCCATTGAGCACACGCCTCCTGCATGACCCACAAGCCAATTTCATGGATCATTCCGGTTTCTTCAGCCACCGGAATAAAACGGGCGGGTGACACCGGACCCAGTTCGTCGCTGTGCCAACGCAGTAAGGCCTCCACCCCCACCACGGCCAAAGAACCCCTCTTCAAACGAGGTTGGTAATGCAGACTTAACTCGCCACGCTGGAGTGCCAACCGCAAGTGCTGCGCCAGGGTCTGCCGCTCCCGGGCCGCCAGCTCAATTTCTGGCTCAAACATGCAAGCCATGTTTCGCCCGGCCGCTTTGGCCTCGTACATGGCGGCATCTGCCCGGCGCATCAACTCATCCAGATCCAGACCATCTTGCGGATATACGGCAATACCCACGCTACATGACACCTTGAGGTCGTGCCCCTGCACGAAGTGAGACTGACGAATCAGCGGGATCAGGCGCTGATCCACAATCTGGCGTGCCTCAGTGCTGTCCACCACCGTGTTAAGAATCACCACAAACTCATCGCCCCCGAGCCGACTGACGGTATCGCCAGCGCGTACGGCTTGCAACAAGCGTTCAGCCACCGAGCGCAACAGACCGTCGCCGATATGGTGACCCAAGGTGTCATTGATGTTTTTGAATCGGTCCAGGTCAATGAACAACACCGCCAGAGACTGACCCATCGCCTGCGCATCACCCAGCGCCGCGCGCAGGCGCTCCACACAGAGCGATCGGTTGGGCAATTCGGTCAGCACGTCGTGGTGCGCCAGAAACTGCACCCGAGCCTCGGTGCGCTTGCGGTCAGTGATATCGATGGAGATGCCAATGTAGTGCGACACCTGTCCCTGCTTGGCCGACTCGCGCACCGCCGAAATCATCAACCAGGCGGTGTAGGTCTCGCCCGAGCGCTTGCGAAAGCGGACCTCGCCTTGCCAGGAGTCGCGCGCCGCAATGGCCAGGGTGATCTGATCCGTTAAAACCCCGCCGTGATCCTCATCCAGCATCATGCTGAGTTGCTCACCGATCACTTCGTAATAGTCGTAGGAAGTGGTGCGGCAAAACGCATGGTTCACACTCAAAATGCGCTGATTGGCGTCCATGATCACAATGCCCTCTGAAGAGGCCTCGAACACCTTGGCCCACAATTCCAGACGCTGCTCCATCACCTTGAGCACATTGATGGGGGTAAATGTAGTCAGTACCGCATCCTGCCCCTGAAAACTCAGGCGCCGCGCCGACAGTACGGCCCAGGATGACTCGGCCCCGCCCAGCCAGCGCACCTCAAATTCGTCCACCATGCCACGGTCTGCCAGGCGCTGGAAAAACCGGGCCCGCACACCCGGCTCCAATCCATGACGCCACGGGTCCGTGCTGCAGCCACCGAGCCAGGGCTGGGCAGGTGCGTTGGCGTGCAGCACCTGATGCTCGGGGATAGACGTGACCACCATCGGGATCGGGATCGACTCCACCAGTTCCCGCTGGGCTTGCGCAGCACGCGCACTGGCGGCCATCTCCTGCTGCACAACACGTTCACGGTCCAGTTGGGCCAACATGCCATTGAAGGCATTGACCAGCTGACCAATTTCGTCGCGACTGTTCCAATGCGCCCGCAAACTGTGGTCACCGGTCTTGCGCACCTCATCAGCCACCCGCGCCAGCCGCTTCAAAGGCGAGGAAATCTGACGCGCCACGGCATACACCAAACTCAGAATGCAAGCCAGCAGCAGCAGCGCTGTGCCCAAATGCCGCCACATCTTGGAAAAAAGAATGTCCACGCGTTCATGCAGCAAGCGGTCAAGCGCCTGGCTTGCGGCCATCCAAGCACCATTCAACAAAGTGAGTGAATCCAGATGAAGCAGGTTCACCTCCACCAAGTCGTTGGCACCGACATCCCGATCCGCCAGTTCCTGAACTTTGGCTAGCAATTCGGCCAGACGGGCATCCAGGGCGACCTGAGACGGTTGCAAGGACGCTACGAGCGAGGATGTACCTGCCGCATAGGCCTGCTTGTAATCGGCACGAATGGCTTGACTGATGGCATCGAGTCGTCCGGCCAAAATCAGCAAGGCCGTGCTTTGTGTGCCCTGGTTGCCACGCTGCTTATATTTGGCGCGAATCGCCAACAGGGTGTCATTGAGCACTTCAACCAATTCCGGGAAACGCAGCACCACCAAGGACATGCTGTAGTAACTGTCCAGATCAGGATCCAGAATCAGGTTGGACTGATTCCCCACGGAGGTGAGCAAAACCCGCGAACGCTGAATGAATGGCTTGAGCTGTTGCGGATCGGCATTGTTTGTCTTCGCAGCATCGCGCTCCCAGCTGCTCATGAAAGCGGCGCTCTCTTGCGCAATGCCGAAATCAGCATCCGTGGCCAATTGCAAACTGCGCAAACGACTGGCTGCCGTTGCAGGCTGTACCTTGATTTGATCCGCTGTGAGCAGCGAAGACATCAAAACATCCCGCACGGCCGTGCTGTAGTTCACCCCGACAATTTCCTTGCGCGCAAAGTTGATCGCCAGGTATTGCTCCTCAATGAGAACGCCGGAAATGAAAATAACCGCCGTCAGGTCCAGCAGGTAAATCAAGGTGAGCTTTCGCCCCACACTCAAGCCACCGAGCCATCCAGACAAGCGGTCAAAAAATATCATGGGCGCGCGTTAAGGCCCCATTGAGTTTTGATCATCCCATCAAGCGCTGGTGGGCACCAGGAAGTCGCGGCTGATGTGAGCACCCAGGTCATTGACGCGATCCAGAAACTGCGTCAAATACGCATGCAAGCCTGTGGCCAAAATTTCATCGATACGACCATATTTAAGTTCGGCGCACAGCTTGCCGGCTCGGCGGTGGGTTTCGCTCGATGGGTCATTGGCCACCATCGAAAGATTGCTCACCACTTCATTCAGACTGGCATGCAGCGAACGCGGCATGTCGGGACGCAAAATCAGCAATTCAGCGACTCGCTCAGGCTTGATGACGTCGCGGTACACCTTGCGGTAGACCTCAAAGCCAGAAACACTGCGCAAAATCGCGCTCCAGTGATAAAAATCGTACTCTTGGTCCTTGACCTTGGCCGTGCCAAAAAAGTCGCTTTGCACGGCATGAAACTTCACATCGACCAGTCGTGCCGTGTTGTCAGCGCGCTCCAGAAAAGTGCCCAAACGCATGAAATAAAGCGCTTCATCCATCAGCATGGTGCCCACAGTCACGCCCCTGGAGAGATGCGAGCGGAACTTGACCCACTCGAAAAACTGTGCCGGGTCGCGCTCAAATTCACCTGACTTGATCATGCGCTTGACTTCCAGCCAGGTGGTGTTGAGCGTCTCCCAGACCTCGGTGGTAAGCGTGCCGCGCACTGCCCGCGCATTCTCGCGGGCTGCGCCCAGGCAAGACACGATGGAAGACGGATTGCTCTCGTCCTTCACCATGAAATCCATCACATTGCGAACCGTGACTTCACCATGGGTTTCTGAGTAGGTGGACTGCAGCTCGCTGATACTGAGCAAGCCCTGCCAACCCACCATGGCAACGGCTTCGGATTGCGGCAACAAAGAGGTCTGGTAATTCACATCCAGCAAACGGGCGGTGTTTTCGGCCCGCTCGGTGTAGCGGGACATCCAGAAAAGATGATCGGCAGTGCGTGACAGCATGAATTGACTCCTTCGGTTCAGGATGACTGAGTTTGGGACTGTGATGGGGTCGGCGTTGACGCAGTGGGCGCGGTGTCGTCCTCCAGAATCCAGGTATCTTTGGTTCCACCGCCTTGTGACGAGTTGACCACCAGCGAGCCGTCCTTGAGCGCCACGCGGGTCAAGCCGCCCGGCACCATCTGCACCGTCTTGCCACTGAGCACATAGGGGCGCAGGTCAATGTGGCGCGGGGCAATCCCGCTTTCCACAAACGTGGGGCAACTCGACAAGCTGAGCGTGGGCTGCGCAATGTAGCCGCTCGGGTTGGCCAACACCGCTTTGCGGAAGTCCTCAATCTCGGCCTTGGTCGAGGCCGGGCCAACCAGCATGCCGTAGCCGCCCGCACCGTGCACCTCTTTGACCACCAGGTCTTTCAGATTGGCCAGGGTGTAGGCCAGGTCATCCTTGTTGCGGCACATGTAGGTGGGCACGTTATTAAGGATGGGCTTTTCACCCAAGTAAAACTCGATCATCTTGGGCACATACGGGTAAATCGACTTGTCATCGGCCACGCCCGTACCCACAGCATTGCAAATGGTCACATGACCGGCGCGGTACACATCGAGCAAACCAGCGCAACCCAGTGTCGAGGTCGGTCTAAACGCTTTGGGGTCCAGAAAATCGTCGTCCACCCGGCGGTAGATCACATCGACACGCTTGGGGCCGCGCGTGGTGCGCATGTAGACAAAGTTGTCTTTGACAAACAAGTCCTGCCCTTCAACCAGCTCCACCCCCATTTGCTGCGCCAAAAACGCATGCTCAAAATAAGCGCTGTTGTGCATACCGGGCGTCAGCACCACCACTGTCGGCTCGGCCGTCGTCGCAGGGCTGCTGGCGCGCAGGGTTTCCAGCAACAAGTCTGGGTAATGGGCAATCGGCGCCACGCGGTGAGCGCTGAACAACTCGGGGAACAGCCGCATCATCATCTTGCGGTCTTCCAGCATGTAGCTCACACCACTGGGCACCCGCAGGTTGTCTTCCAGCACGTAGTACTCGCCTTCGCCTTTGGCGTTCGGTGCGCGAACGATGTCGATGCCGGAGATGTGCGAATAAATGTTGTTGGGCACATCCACGCCCATCATCTCGGGTCGGAACTGCGCGTTGTTCTCGATCTGGTCACGCGGAATAAGGCCGGCCTTGATGATTTCCTGGTCGTGATAGACGTCGTAGATAAAGCGGTTCAGCGCTGTGACACGCTGCACTAGGCCTTTTTCCATGCTCGACCACTCATGCGCCGGGATGATGCGGGGGATCAGATCAAACGGAATCAGGCGCTCGGCACCAGCACCGTCTTCGTCTTTTTCACCGTAAACGGCAAAGGTAATGCCGACTCGGCGGAAGATCATCTCGGCCTCTTCGCGTCGCTTGGCCATCATGTCGCCGGGCTGGCGGGCCAGCCATTCGTCGTAGATCTTGTAGTGATCTCGGATTTGCGCCCCGTGAGTAAAGAACTCGTAGGGCAACTGGGTGTACATCTCGTCAAATTTATGCATAAACGATTTCTCTCCTGTCTCTAGCTTAGCAAGCTTTGCGCCAACATTACTGATTTAAACCTGACGGAATCCGATGATTCCAATAACGCAAACCCAACTGGCGCTGGCATTGAACTTCATCGGGCAAGGCCGACGTCCAGGTTGACGCACCACAATGAGGCGAATCAACCACGCGTATATGACGTTCTGAATAGCGCACCAAAACAGGTTCAGCCGGATGACCGAAGCGGTTGCGGTAACCCGCTTGCACCAGTGCCCAATGCGGTTGTACGGCATCCAGAAAGTCAGCGCTACTGGAGGTTTTGCTGCCATGGTGCGGCACCAGCAGCACATCAGATTTCAATGGCGCGCCTGCCGCCACCAGCCGTGCTTCCTGCGCCTGCTCAATATCGCCTGCCAGCAGCGCTGAATGCGCGCCATTGGAGATGCGCAGCGTGCAGCTCATGGCGTTGGTCTTATGGCCCGCATCGTAATCTTCGGCCTGCGGGTGCAGCACTTCAAAATCAACACCGTCCCAGTGCCAACGCTGCCCGGCCACGCAACGAGTCGCTTTGCGCACCGACTGCAACTCATGGTCATCGTCAATCGAACTGAGCAGCTGGGCTTGCGGCTGCATCAACAACACGGCCAGTGCGCCGCCTGCATGATCGGTGTCGCGGTGGCTGAGAACCACTTTATCCACAGATACATCGAGCGCGCGCAGCAAAGGCACCAGCACCCGGTGACCGGCATCGCTCTCGCTGCTGAAACGCGGCCCGGTGTCATAAACCAGCGCATGGTGGGCGGTGCGCACGAGCACCGCGTTGCCCTGCCCGATGTCGGCGGCCAGCAGCTCAAACTGCCCCTCCAGTGGACGCGGCGCCTGCCACAGCAACACCGGCAGCATCAAGGGCAAGCCCAGCATGCGCAGCTGCCAAGGCAGCTGCATGGCCAGCAACAAACCGCCCACAACACCTACCGCTCCGGCCCACAAAGGTGCTTGCGCAATGGAGACTGAAGCCAACGGCAGCGCAGCCAGCCAATGCAAATAACCCGCCAGCACCGCAATTGCCAGGGTCGCCACGTCCCACAACGGTGGCAGCAACACACCCGCCATCGCCAGGGGTGTCACCACCAGCGTGACCCATGGAATCGCCAGCGCATTGGCCACCAGCCCCACCAGCGACACCTGGCCAAAAAGCAGCAAGGTCAGCGGCGTCAGGGCCACGGTAATCACCCACTGCTCCCGAAGCATTGAGGATAATCGACCTCTAGCGCCCGTACTACCTGCGTTAGCAGCTCCTGAATCTGTAGCAAATAAAACACCGACCGCCACAAAGCTGAGCCAGAACCCGGCCTGCAGCAGCGCCCACGGGTCCATCGCCACCACCACCGCGCAGGCCAGCAGCCACACATGCGTCCACGGCCATTGCTTGCCGGACAGGCGCAGCCAGCCCACCGTGGCCAGCATCAGCACCGTGCGTTGCGACGGCACGCCCCAGCCGCTGAACAAAGCGTAGGCCGTGGCCAGCAACACGCCGCCCACCAAGGCGGCGCTGGAGGCCGGCAGCCACAGGCACAAACGACTGGAGCGCCGCCACCACCAGCCCAGCGCCAAAGCGGCAGCCCAGGCGAACATGGTGATGTGCAAGCCCGAGATCGACATCAAATGCGCCACGCCGGTGGCCCGAAAAATGTCCCAGTCAGCACGGTCAATCGCATTCTGGTCACCCACCACCAGGGCGGCAATCAGACCGGCGTATTGGCGCTCGGCCACGCGAGCAAAAATCTGATCGCGCACTTGCTGGCGGGCCAGCTCCACCGGATGCCGATACGTTTGCGTCACGCGTAGCGCTACCGGGTCTTTGGGACCGGCGCGCACGTAGCCGGTAGCTTGCAGGCCCTGCTCCCAGAGCCAGAGTTCATAGTCGAAACCAAAGGGGTTGCTGCCGCCATGGGGCGCCTTCAGGCGCACCGTCATCTGCCAACGCTCGCCCGCCTGAATGTCAGCGGGCTGGCGCTGCAGTTCACCCATCATGCCCGGGCCGCCCCCGCCAAACACGCCCGAATACCAGCCCAGATAAATGCTGGGCGGCACGCTCACCGGTTGGCCCTGCCACTGCGCCGACTCGACATCGAGGCGAAACCGCGAACCGGTCTCGTTGTGCTGCGGCATGGCGGCAATCACCCCGGTGACGGCAACATCGAGCCCTTCCAGCGCAGGGTCCAGCGACTGACTCAAAAAAACAGTGGATCGCAGGCCCGTCAAACCGAAGGCCAGCAAAGCAAAAGCCAAGGCGATCAATCCGGTACGCCCATGAGTCGCTATAAACTTAATAGCTGCTGACGCATACAGCACGGGGGCTAGAAGCATAAAACACATATAGACAAACCAGGAAAACAGCGATTCCTGCTGCAACTGCTCAGCCGTGCCCAGCACAAAGCCCAACAAGGCTGGAAAAATCAGCCGGGCCCGCGCGGGGCTGTAGGTCAGTGCGGTTTGCATGACCCCATGCTAGCCCATCACTGCACACCTCTTTGCGTCACAATCACGGACCCAGCAACACAGACCCTGCAGCGTGACTACACCCAAAATCCCGACCGCCGTCCTCGCCGCCTTGGGCGCGGCTGCCCTGTTCGGCGCCAGCACGCCTTTTGCCAAGCAGTTTGTGGGTGACCTGTCGGCCCTGATGTTGGCGGGTTTGTTGTACCTGGGCAGTGGCCTGGGCTTGCTGGCACTTCGTCTGCTGCGTGACCGGGGCTGGCGCAACCCCCATCTGGCGCGTGGCGAGTGGCCCTGGCTGATGGGCGCCATTGCCTGCGGCGGTGTTCTGGGACCGACCTTGCTGATGCTGGGTCTGGCCAGCACATCGGCGGCATCCGCTTCGCTGCTGCTCAACCTGGAAGGCGTGCTGACCGCGCTGCTGGCCTGGCTGGTATTCAAGGAAAACACCGACCGGCGCGTGGTGCTGGGCATGGCGTTGATCGTGCTCGGCGGGCTGGTGTTGTCCTGGCCCATGGCCCATGCCAACGCCAGCCAGGCTGGCGGATCAGGGGCCTGGCTGATCGTCGGTGCCTGTCTGTGCTGGGCGCTGGACAACAACCTGACGCGACAGGTGTCGAATTCGGATGCACTGTTTATTGCAGGACTCAAAGGCCTGGTCGCGGCCAGCGTCAATATCGGATTGGCATGGCTACTGGGCCAAACGCTGCCGCCGATGGGCGTGGTGAACCCGGTCCTGTTGATCGGTTTTCTGGGCTACGGGGTGAGTTTGACCCTGTTCGTGCTGGCGCTAAGGCACCTGGGTGCCGCGCGCACCGGGGCTTATTTTGGTACGGCGCCGTTCATGGGGGCGGCCATTGCCATTGGCCTGTTCCATGAAAGCACCTCACCTTTGTTCTGGATTGCAGGCTTGCTCATGGGACTGGGCATCTGGCTGCATTTGACCGAGCATCACGAACATTGGCACTGGCACGGCGACCAGCAGCACAGCCACCAGCACTATCCAGATGCGGATCACCGCCACGACCATCCCTGAAATCCCCTGCGAGACTCATACGCCCCAGACCACGTCCTTGCCCGCTTCGGCGCTGCAACGCAGCAGCTCAATGAATGGCGCAACACGTTGGCGCAGCATGATGCCGTCACCGTCCATTTCAAGCTGGAGATTTTCTTTGAGCCGAGCTTGCGCAGCCTCATGTGCCAGTATCGATGCCTCCAGCGCGGCAATCGCCGCAGGCATTTGCTCCACCGTGATGACACCTTGCGGAGACGGTGTTTTACCTATGATGGTGAGCATCTGATCCCCATTGAGCTGTTGCATGATGACATCGGCAGCCGCTTGGGATTTGAACTTGTAAAGCATGATCAGTTCTCCTTGAAACAATAAATGCAGGAACCCTGTGAAGCAATCAGTGTGAACCTCCCCCAAGAGCCTGTCTATAGGACAGGACCGCGAGTTGGATTCAGGCCTGTTTACTTCTTCTTTACGGAGCCGCATAACGCAGGTCCAAACGATGCCTGATAATTTAAAATAACGATTCAAACATGCTTCACCCGGCATGCACATCGCAAACAATCGGGTTCTTTGATACCAAGCGAAATCGAAACAATCGCTTATTTGGATTTACATATGTTCTTGCGCTCACTCAAATTATTCATGGCTGCGTTGCTGATGTTGGTGCTAGCCGCCTGCGGTGGCGGTTCATCGGCACCTGCGGCAACCGGTGCCACGGCCGTTGCCACCGAATCGGCGGTTACTGTGTCCTGGGATATGTCCCCTGGCGTCGAATACTGGCTTTTTTACGGCCAAAGCAGTTTGATGCCTGCAGACACCAACACCATGGCCAACTGGATTCACGCCGGAAGCGTGGTCGCCATGAAGGTCAGTTCGCCCTATGTTGTCACTGGCTTGACCAATGGCGTGAGCTATTCCTTTTCTGTTGATGGCCGCATTGATGGCGGCCCGGCCGGGCCGGGCACCGCACCGGTTACCGCGACACCGACGATTGCGGGTTCAACCTGGAGTGCGGGCACATCTACAGGCAGCAATGCACTGAAAAGCGTGATTTTTGGGACCAGTTATGTGGCCGCCGCAAACAATGGTGCCCTGTTCTCAAGTGCGGATGGTGCAAGCTGGAGCGCTATCACCACCACCGGCATCAATTTGAATGCAGTCTCTTTGAAAGGTGGCACATATTTTGGCACCTACGCACTCGTGGGCGACACTGGTCTGGTGTTAACCAGCAGCGATGCAGCGACCTGGACAGAACAAACTACCGCCAAATCCGCAGCCAACTCTGCAAATCTCAATGCCATTGCCAGCAACTACGTCAACTTGTTTATTGCTGTTGGAGACGGCGGCACCATCATTACCAGCCCCGATGGTGTGACCTGGACGGCGAGAACCAGCACTACTTCCAATCACCTCTACGCGGTCACTTACAGCGCCTACAACGTCGGCACCAACACCGGCGGCACCTGGGTGGCGGTTGGCGCAGCGGGCACTTTGCTTGAAAGTCCCGATGGTTTGACCTGGGCTCCCGTGACTCTCTCCGGTATATCGGCTGAATTGCGCGGCATCACGTATGGCAATGGTGCATTCGTTGCCGTCGGTGCAAACGGTACCGTGTTGAGCAGTACCGATGGCGTGGCCTGGACGTCCAGAACAATTCCCGCTGCAGCGGACCTCAAGGCAGTGACCTATGGAACCCAATTCGTGACCGTAGGTTCCGGTGGAAATATTTTTACCAGCACAGACAGCGTGACTTGGACGACTAGAAATAGTTCAGGCCTTGATCTTTTTGCCGTGGCTCGCGGCACCCTGACGTATTCAGCAGTCGGTGCTGCGGGAACCAATTTGCTGGCGAAATAAGCAGACGAAATGCCATGGCGCCGCCCGGCGCCATGGACTGGAAGCGGTGCAAATCGCCAACCGTTGTCACTCGTCCAGGATAAATAATGGTTGCTGCAGCATTTCCACCCAATGAAAGCGAACGCATTGCGCTTTTGCACGCCCTGGATTTACTCGATACGCCTGCAGAACCTATTTTTGACCGTATCACCCGCCTGGTGGCACGTACTCTGCGAGTTCCCATCGCGCTGGTTTCGCTGGTGGACTCGGACCGTCAATGGTTCAAATCGCGGGTCGGGCTAAGCGCCCTCGAAACACCCCGGGAGCTGGCTTTTTGCGCCCACACTCTCTTGCAGGACGGCCCGATGGTGGTCGAAGACGCCACCAGCGACGACCGTTTTGCAGACAACCTGCTCGTCACGGGTGAGCCCAACATCCGGTTTTATGCGGGGGCACCCATTTTTACAACGGCAGGCCTGATTCTCGGAACACTGTGTGCGATCGATTCCCAGCCACGAACGCTGTTGCCCGATGAACTTGAAACGCTGCTTGATCTTGCCAATCTGGTCAGCCGCGAGATCCAGCAACGCGAGACCGCACTGCTGGCGCGCAGTCACATGGATCACGCCAATACGGCAGTTCAAGAGAGTAACTTGCGCTTCCAATCTATCTTTGAACGAGCCGGGGTCGGTATTGCCCTCGTGGCACCCCATGGTGGCTGGATGAGCGTCAATCAAACTTTGTGTGACATTGTGGGCTACAGCCAAGCCGAATTGGCGAACATGACCTTTCAGGACATCACGCACCCGGATGACCTGCAATCAGACCTGAGTCTGCTTGAGAAACTGGTAAAGGATGAGATTGACCATTACCAGCTTGATAAACGCTATTTACGCAAGACGGGCGAAGAGATCTGGATCAACCTCAGCGTGACCAAACAACTCCGTTCCAACGGCGAGCTGGACTATTTCATCTCTTTCATCAAGAACATCCAGGCGCGCAAGGAGGCTGAAACGTCGCTGGCGGCTTTGCGACGAGACCTTGAAAAACGTGTTGACGAACGCACACGCGAACTCCTGACGGCCAACGAAATGCTGTCGTACAGCATGGCGCAACAGGTCAGTTATCAACAATCCCTGGTCAAGCGCGAAGCCGAACTCAGTGCCGTGATTGAAAACGCCAACGATGCCTACGTCTGCATGGACCAGGCTGGCGTCGTCAGTGATTGGAACCAGCAGGCACAGGAAACCTTTGGCTGGACCGCTGACGAAGCGATTGGGCGCCGCTTGGACGAATTGATCGTGCCCCAGCATCTGCGGGCGGCGCAGCGTGCCGGCATGAAACGCTATTTATCTTCCGGAAAGTCCACCATGCTGAACAAGCGCATGGAGCTGACAGCAGTTCGTAAAGATGGCAGCAGCCTTTCCGTGGAGGTGCGGGTTCGGGCACTCACACTCAATGGTCAAACTATTTTCAGCGCTTTCCTGCATGACATTACTGAGCGCAAACGCAATGAGCAAGCCAAAGAATATGACGCCAGGCACGATGCACTGACCGGACTTTGCAATCGCCGCGCCTTGTTCGAAATGCTGCCGCAGGCCATGGCCCGGGCCAATCGGTTTGCAAGCGTCCAAATCAGTGTCAGCATCAGCATTGCCATCCATGTGGCGGGCGATGACACCTCGCCCGACCAGCTGGTCAATGATGCCGACACGGCGATGTACGAAGCCAAGCACGAAGGCAAATCCACCTACTGGGTGCATTGAACACCCAGCGCCCGGCACTTGACTGGCTCGGCAGTCGCTATAAACTTAATAGCTGCTCACGCTTATTCAACGGGGGCTACAAGCCTATTTTATATATAGCAGAAGCCCGCAGGAGGTCCTTGACGCACCCTGCAGGCCAAGTCGTCAGTGCACCACCCGCTCAAAGCTGAACTGGCCTGGCGAGCGAATCGGGTCCACATCGACCGGAATCACGTCTTTGGGCAGGAACTTGCCTTCAAGCAGCAACTTGGACAGCGGGTTTTCAATGCGCTGCTGAATCGCACGTTTCAAAGGTCGCGCACCAAACACCGGATCAAAGCCCACCTTGGCCAGCTCGGCCAGCGCGGCCGGGGACACTTCCAGCGTCAGCTCCATCTTGGCCAGACGTTGTTGCAGCACCTGAATCTGGATACCGGCAATCTCGGCAATATGCGTTGCATCCAGTGAATGGAACACCACCGTCTCGTCGATGCGGTTCAAAAACTCGGGCCGGAAGTGGTTCTTCAGCTCCTCGGTCACCGCATCCTTGACGTCCTCATAGTCCTGCCCGACCATGCTCTGGATCATGTGAGAGCCAATGTTACTGGTCATGACGATCACCGTATTCTTGAAGTCCACGGTGCGCCCCTGACCATCGGTCAGGCGTCCATCGTCCAGCACTTGCAGCAGCACATTAAACACATCAGGGTGCGCCTTTTCCACCTCGTCGAGCAGCAGCACGCTGTACGGTTTGCGGCGCACGGCTTCGGTTAGGTAGCCACCCTCCTCGTAGCCCACGTAGCCCGGAGGCGCCCCAATCAGACGCGCCACCGAATGTTTCTCCATGAACTCACTCATGTCGATGCGCACCAAATGGTCTTCCGAGTCGAACAAAAATCCAGCCAGCGCCTTGCACAGCTCGGTCTTGCCCACGCCTGTAGGGCCGAGGAACAGGAAAGAGCCGGTCGGGCGATTGGGGTCCGACAAGCCGGCCCGCGAGCGGCGAATGGCATTGGCAACCGCGGTAATGGCTTCGTCCTGCCCTACCACGCGCTGGTGCAGTTTGACTTCCATCTGCAACAGCTTGTCGCGCTCGCCCTGCATCATTTTGCTCACCGGAATTCCCGTCGCCCGGCTCACGACCTCGGCGATTTCATCTGCGCCCACCATGGTGCGCAACAGTTGTGGACGACCACCGTCCTTGGCCGACTGGGCTTTTCCAGCTTCCTTGTCCTGTGCAACCTTCAGCTTTTTCTCCAACTCCGGCAACTTGCCATACTGCAGCTCACCCGCCTTGTTGAAGTCGCCCTTGTCGGTCAGCGCCTTGATCTGCATGCGTACTTTCTCTACCTCTTGCATGATGGTTTTGGAGCCCTGGGCGCTGGCTTTTTCAGCTGTCCAGAGTTCATCCAGGTCGGCAATCTCTTTTTGCAGCGCCGTGATCTCTTCGTTGATCAGCTCCAGGCGCTTTTGCGAGGCTTCATCTTTTTCGCGCTTGACCGCCTCGCGCTCAATTTGCAACTGGATCAGGCGGCGGTCTTTTTTGTCCATCAGTTCGGGCTTGGAGTCCAATTCGATCTTGACCTTGCTGGCGGCTTCATCAATCAGGTCAATCGCCTTGTCGGGCAAAAAGCGATCCGTAATGTAGCGGTTGGACAATTCCGCAGCGGCCACGATGGCCGGGTCGGTGATTTGCACGCCGTGGTGCACCTCGTAACGCTCCTTCAAGCCGCGCAAGATGGCGATAGTCGCCTCCACCGTCGGCTCACCCACCAGAATTTTTTGAAAGCGACGCTCGAGCGCTGCATCTTTCTCGATGTATTTGCGGTACTCGTCTAGCGTAGTGGCACCCACACAGTGCAGCTCGCCGCGCGCCAGCGCGGGCTTGAGCATATTGCCTGCATCCATCGCGCCTTCAGCCTTGCCAGCACCCACCATGGTGTGCAGCTCATCGATGAACACAATGGTCTGGCCCTCGTCCTTGGCCAGGTCTTTGAGCACGTTTTTCAGGCGCTCTTCAAACTCGCCCCGGAACTTGGCTCCGGCCAGCAGCGAGGCCATGTCCAAGCTCAGTACCCGTTTGCCTTTGAGCGACTCGGGCACTTCACCGGCCACGATACGCTGCGCCAGACCTTCCACAATGGCAGTCTTGCCGACACCAGGCTCACCAATGAGCACCGGGTTGTTTTTGGTGCGTCGCTGCAGCACCTGGATGGCGCGTCGGATTTCGTCGTCCCGACCAATCACCGGGTCGAGCTTGCCCAAACGGGCGCGCTCGGTCAGGTCAATGCAGTATTTTTTCAGCGACTCACGCTGGTCTTCAGCGTCTGCGCTGTCCATTTTCTGACCGCCACGCACGGCTTCAATGGCGGACTCCAGGCTTTTACGCGTCAGGCCGTTGGCTCGCGCCACATCACCCAAAGCCGCTTTGGAGTCCGTCAGCGCCAACAGAAACAGTTCGCTGGCAACGAACTGGTCGCCCCGCTTGATGGCCTCTTTTTCCGTCGCCTGCAACACCTTGCCCAGTTCTGGCCCACCCTGTACCTGATCCTGCCCGGTGACTTGCGGCAGTTTTTTGACCGCAGCCTCTGCAGCGTTCAGCAGCCCAGTGACATTGACCCCGGCGCGCTGCAACAGAGCTCTGGGACCATCGTCCTGCTTGAGCATCGCCACCAGCAAGTGAGAAGGCTCGATATAGGCGTGGTCATTGGTGAGCGCCAGCGTCTGGGCGTCGCCCAAGGCTTCCTGGAATTTGGTGGTGAATTTTTCGATGCGCATAACACTCCTTGTTTGTTGCGTTCCAGCTTGGGCTGAGAGAGAACATTTCAAGTGATAAAAAATCACGATGTTTAGCTAAAATCAAACCATGAAGATTCACCAATTGCAAGCCAGTTATCAGATCGAGCAAGACCGGGTGCTTGTGCGTTTAAATACCCACTCGGGCGAAGAAGTCCGCCTTTGGCTGACCCGACGATTGACAAAAAATCTGTTTCCCCACATTTTCAAAGCCGCCGCGGCGTTGACCGACACACCAACCCAACTCGTCAGCCATGATGGGGCCGATCCATTGGCCTTGACCCAATTCAGGATGCAGGAGTCCATTCAACAAGCCGACTTCAGCACCCCATTTGTCAACGAAGCCCCGGTTCTGCCCATGGGCCATGCGCCTTTGCTGGCCACAACGGTGCAGATAACCCCCGCTGAGGGTGGCAACCTGCGCCTTGGATTTGAAGAAAGCATTTCTGGCACAGCCGGGATTCGCAGCTTCGAAATCACGCTTGATCCACCACTGCTTCATGCCTTCACCCATCTGCTTCAATTGGCGCTCAAAAACTCCGACTGGGGCATCGTGCCCGATCAGCTTGCCCCGTCCAATGACACGCCCGCCCTGGATGCCTTTGGTGCCGCCGAACCGCCGAAATATTTGAACTGACTCGCTCAGTTCGATGCCGTGATGCCCCAGCGCGCCAAAGCGGCATCATCACTAACCCGGGCATCGACCCAGCGCGCACCCGCTGGCGTCTGTTCTTTCTTCCAGAACGGCGCCTGGGTTTTGAGGTAATCCATCAAAAACTCGCAGGCCTGAAAGCTCTCGCCCCGGTGAGCGGAGGTCACCGCCACCAATACGATCTGGTCCAGCGGTTGTAACAGACCGACACGGTGGATGACACGAGCCCCCAAAATATCAAAGCGACGGCGCGTCTCCTCAATCATGGCTTCAATGGATTTTTCGGTCATGCCGGGATAGTGTTCCAACTCCATGCTGCTGATGCCGCCACTTGTTCCTGTGCGGTCACGCACGGTCCCGACAAAGCTGCAAACAGCGCCCACACGGGGGTCGTTGGCACGCAAGGCATTGATTTCGACACTCAGATCAAAGTTGCCGGTCTGAATGGAAACGCTTGAAAGTGAAGCTGGCAGATGGTCCATGCCAGGATTGTGGCATCGTCTGGCAAGCCCGTGCATGAGCAAACCCTTGTGAAAATTGTTTTAATCCCCATTAATCACAGGACCGATCTGTCCATGACAGCCACCTTGCCAACCCCTTTGAAAGCACACCGATGACTACAACCCCAACCCTGAATCGCCAATGGCTTCTGGCCTCACGTCCGGTAGGCGCCCCCACCAGCGCCGACTTTCACCTGGCAACAAGTGCCATCCCGGTACCGGCCACCGGGCAAGTGTTGCTGCGCACTTTATTCCTCTCGCTCGACCCGTACATGCGTGGCCGCATGAGTGATGCAGCCAGTTACGCAGCGCCAGTCGCCTTGGGGGCGGTCATGGTGGGCGCCACCGTTTGCCGGGTCGAAAGCAGCCAGCACTCCGGCTTTGCTGTGGGTGACCTGGTGCTGGCCTACACCGGCTGGCAGGACTATGCCGTGTCCGACGGCACCGGCCTGACCAAACTCTCGCCCAAAATGACGCGCCCCTCCTATGCGCTGGGCGTCTTGGGCATGACAGGTTTTACCGCCTACATGGGCTTGCTCGACATCGGCCAGCCCAAAGCCAGAGAAACCGTGGTGGTGGCAGCCGCCACCGGTGCCGTCGGTTCGGTGGTTGGACAAATCGCCAAACTCAAAGGCTGCCGCGTGGTCGGCATTGCCGGGGGCGCTGACAAGTGTCGCGCGGCCGTGGAAGAACTGGGTTTTGATGCCTGCATTGACCACCACAGCCCCGAACTGCCCGCACTGCTATCAGCGGCCTGCCCGCAAGGCATTGACGTGTATTTTGAAAACGTCGGCGGCAAGGTGTTTGATGCCGTGTTACCGCTGCTCAACACCGGGGCCCGCGTGCCGGTGTGTGGCCTGATTGCCCATTACAACGCCACCAGCCTGCCGACCGGCCCGGACCGCAGTGCCCTGCTGATGCGCACCCTGCTGACCAAGCGGATTCGCATGCAGGGCTTCATCATTTTTGACGACTACGGTCCCCGTTATCCCGAATTCGCCCAGGCCATGAGTCAGTGGTTGGCCAACGGACAAATCAAGTTCCGCGAAGATGTGGTGGACGATCTGGAGAACGCGCCGCAAGCCTTTATCGGCCTGCTCGAAGGCAAAAATTTCGGTAAATTGATGGTGCGCGTGGCCCGAGACTGATTGGCGCAGCTGACTGCTGGCCTGATTTAACCGCCCGTCACCGGCGGAAAGAAAGCCACTTCGACCCCGTCCACCAGCACAGCCGATTCGTCGCTCATGACCTGATTGAGTGCCATGCGTACCGCCTTGCCCCGCGCCAGAGTTTCGGCATGAGCGCCGCCTTGGGCAATCAACTGGTCGCGCAATTCACCCAGGGTGCTTGCCGAGGTACCAACCGATTCACTGGCGGCACCAATGGTTTCTCGGATGGAGGCGAAATACTTCACGGTGACGATCATCCCAGCAGCTCCGAAAAAGGAATAAACCGGACCACGTCGCCATGGGCAATGCTCTGGCCCGGTGGGTTGTCCACCAAACCGTCACCCCAAACGGCCGAGGTCAACACGCCAGAACTCTGGTTGGGAAACAAATCCAGCCCGCCCGCAGCATTGCGCCGAGCACGCATGAACTCACGACGTTTATCGCCTCTAGGCAAGGTGAAATGAGCGTGAGCAGCTATTGATTTAGTAGCAACTTGAGTCACCCCTTGAAGCCGGAGCAGGAACGGGCGCACCAGCAGCAAAAAGGTAATAAAGCTCGACACCGGGTTACCGGGCAGCCCGATGAAGTGTGCGTTCTGCACCCGGCCATAGGCAAAGGGTTTGCCGGGCTTCATCAACAGGTGCCAAAGGTGCAACGAGCCCAGCGTCTGCACGGCGGGTTTGATGTGGTCTTCTTCACCGACCGAGACACCACCGCTGGTCAGAATCAGATCATGACTTTGGGCCGCTTGTTGCAGGGCGTTGATAGTGGCGTCCAGCCGATCCGGCACGATGCCCAGGTCGCTGACCTCGCAGCCCAGACGCAACAAGAGCGCGCGCAGGAAGAATCGGTTGGAGTTGTAAATCGTGCCGGGTTTCATCTGCTCGGGCGGTACGTCGCCGGGCATCACTAACTCGTCCCCGGTGGAGAACAAAGCCACCCGCGAACGCCGTACCACTGGCAAGCTGTCCATGCCAATACTGGCCGCTAGCCCAAGTGAGGCGGGCGTAAGGCGCTCTCCTTTTGAGAGCACCACCGCACCCGGCGTGACGTCTTCGCCAGCTCGGCGAATCCACTGCCCCAGCGTTGGCACGGCCTTGATGCGCACCGCACCGCCCTCCACCACTTCGCAGTCTTCCTGCATCACCACGGCATCGGCACCCGCTGGAATCGGGGCGCCGGTAAAAATGCGGGCTGCGCTCATCGGTGCCAGCGGCGCGCCTGCCGACCCGGCCGGGATGCGCTGCGTCACCGGCAACACGCCTTGCGTTTGTACCTGTGCCAGTAACACGTCAGCGCAGCGCACGGCGTAACCATCCATATAGCTGTTGTCCAAAGGTGGCACGAGCAAGCTTGCGGTAATGTCTTGCGCCAGCACCCGGCCATCGGCCTCAAAGGTGGATACCGACTCCACGGAATCGAGCGCCAATGCAAAACCGAGCAACTCAGCCAGTGCGTCGTCCAGGGGCTTCAAAGGGGGGCGTGGCACGTTCATCAAAAGGTCTCCCGTGGGTAATCAAACCGGTCTTCATGAGCGATCAACCAGTTGGCAAGGGTGTCGGCATCGTTGAGATCGAACACGGGACCTTGGGTCGCCTGGGGCAATTGATCGGGTGAATCCGTCGCAATGGCCACGATGGAATCATCATCCACATAGCGAGCGGGTTTGCCGGATTGGGCTCGCCAAACCTCGATCTTGAGCAAATCCGAATCCTTGAAGCCTTCCACCAGCACCCAGTCCACGCCATGGTCCAGCTCAGCAATCAGCTGGTGGACCGAGAGCTGCGCCGGTTGCTCAAATTCACGCATCAAGGCCAGCCGCTTGCTGGAGGCGACCACCACTTCATAGGCACCCGCCTCGCGGTGCCGATAAGTGTCTTTGCCCACATGGTCAATATCAAAGTGGTGATGCGCATGCTTGACGACCGACACGCGCAAGCCCATCAGCCGCAAGACAGGAATCAATCGTTCTACCAGCGTGGTCTTGCCGGAGCCGGAAAACCCAGCAAAACCCACCACCTTCATGGGCAGTGTTGCGCGATGTAGGTTTTGATCGCCTGGGCATCAGCCGCCATGCGCGTGACGCGCTTGGGCAGGGCTTCAATGCCTTCAAACTTGACGGGCCGGTCCGGCTCGCGCCCGAGCGCTTCCACAATGGTGGCGGCAAACTTGATGGGCAAGGCGGTTTCCAGCACGATCATCGGCTCGCCAACCTGGTGGTGTTCACGGGCCACCTTGACCGCGTCGGCCGTGTGGGTGTCGATCATCATGCCAAAACGCTCAAACGTTTCCTTGATCGTGGCCAAACGGTTGCTGTGCGTGCTCTTTCCGCTCTCAAATCCGTAGCAAGTGGCAGCTTCTTTGAACGCCGCATCGGCGCTCAGGTCAAAGCGTCCCGTCTGCGTTAAAGCCTCGCCAAACAGCGCCTTCACGCGCGCGCCATCACGCCCCAGCAGATCGAACACAAAGCGCTCGAAGTTGGAGGCTTTGGAAATATCCATGGACGGGCTCGACGTCTCATGCGTGTCGGCACTGCCACGAACCCGGTACACGCCGGTGCGGAAAAACTCGTCCAGCACATCGTTTTCGTTGGTGGCGACCACCAGTTTATCAATGGGAAGCCCCATCATGCGCGCCACATGACCAGCGCAGACGTTGCCAAAATTGCCCGACGGCACGGTGAAGCTGACCTTCTCCGTATTGACTTTAGTGGCCTGGAAGTAGCCGGCAAAGTAGTACACCACCTGCGCCAGCAAGCGCGCCCAGTTGATGGAGTTGACAGTGCCGATTTTGTACTTACGCTTGAACTCCAGATCGTTCGACACGGCCTTGACCATGTCCTGGCAATCGTCGAACACACCATCCACGGCGATGTTGTGGATGTTGTCGTCCATCAAGCTGAACATTTGCGCTTGCTGGAACGGGCTCATGCGGCCGTAGGGGCTGGTCATGAAGACGCGCACGCCTTTTTTGCCGCGCATGGCGTATTCGGCCGCGCTGCCGGTGTCGCCACTGGTGGCGCCCAGGATGTTGAGTTCTTCACCGCGGCGCGCCAGTTCGTACTCGAACAAGTTGCCGAGCAACTGCATCGCCATGTCCTTGAAGGCCAGCGTGGGACCGTTGGACAGGCCTTCGAGCCACAAACCGTTTTCAAGGTGCCGCAAGGGCACGATTTCACCGGTGCCAAAGATGGCGGCGGTGTAGGTCTTTTTGCACAGGGCGCGCAAATCGTCGGCGGGAATGTCGTCAATGTAGAGCGACAAAATCTCAAACGCCAACACGTCATAACCCTGCTCGTGGTAAACCTTGCGCCAGCGCTCCAGCGTGGCGTCATTGACCTGCGGATAAGTTTCAGGCAAGTACAAGCCACCATCGGGCGCCAAGCCTTCAAGCAGGATTTCGCAAAAACGTTTGCGCTCTGCCGAATCGGTGGCTGCAGCGCGGGTGGACAGGTATTTCATTAGGCCAACTCCTCCTTGCGGATACGGGTAATGGGTGTCAACACGGTGGGCAGGGCTTGCATTTGTGCCAATGCGGCGTTCATTTTGGCCTCGACACAGTCGTGCGTGAGAATGATCAGGTCGGTTTGGGTCGAGCCTTCGCCGCCCACTTCATCGGCTTCGCGCTGCAACACGGCGTCAATGCTGATGCCCGCTTCTGCCAGGATGCCAGTCACTTTGGCCAACACACCGGTTTCGTCGGCCACGCGCAAACGCAGGTAGTAGCTGGTCACGATCTCGCTCATCGGCAGCACTGGCAAATCGCTCATGGCATTGGGCTGGAACGCCAGATGCGGCACGCGATGGGCAGCATCGGCCGTGTGCAGACGGGTGATGTCCACTAAATCGGCAATCACGGCACTAGCAGTGGGCTCGGAGCCCGCGCCCTTGCCGTAGTACAACGTGGTGCCAACGGCATCGCCCTGTACCATGACAGCGTTCATCGCGCCTTCGACGTTGGCAATCAGGCGCTTGGTCGGCACCAGACTTGGGTGTACGCGCAACTCGATTCCGGCGGGCGTGCGCTTGGTAATGCCCAGCAACTTGATGCGATAGCCCAACTGCTCGGCGTATTTGATGTCGGCGGCGCCGAGTTTGGTAATGCCTTCCACGTAGGCTTTGTCGAACTGCACCGGAATGCCGAACGCGATGGCCGACATGATGGTGGCCTTGTGCGCGGCGTCCACGCCTTCGATGTCGAAAGTGGGGTCGGCTTCGGCGTAACCCAGACGCTGCGCTTCCTTAAGCACCACGGAGAAATCGAGGCCCTTATCACGCATTTCGGACAGGATGAAATTGGTGGTGCCGTTGATGATGCCGGCAATCCACTGGATGCTGTTGGCGGTCAGGCCTTCGCGCAACGCCTTGATGATCGGGATGCCACCGGCCACAGCGGCTTCAAACGCCACCATCACGCCTTTGGCGGAGGCGGCGGCAAAAATCTCGGTGCCGTGCACAGCCAGCAAGGCCTTGTTGGCGGTCACGACGTGTTTGCCCGCCGCAATGGCTTCGAGCACCAGCGTCTTGGCGATGCCGTAGCCGCCAATCAGTTCGATCACGATATCGATGTCGGGGTTGGCGATGATGGCACGGGCGTCGTTAACGACCTGGACACCTTCACCGACCAGGCTTTGTGCCCGCGCCACATCCAGATCGGCCACCATGGTGATCTCGATGCCACGGCCAGCACGGCGCTTGATTTCTTCCTGGTTGCGCTTGAGTACGTTGAAAGTACCAGAGCCCACTACACCCATGCCCAGCAGGCCTACTTGAATCGGTTTCATAAAATTTTATTGAGTTAAATTGACCTGTAGCCCCCGTGCAATAAGCGCGAGGAGCTATCTAATTAATAGCGAGTCAGTTACTGTGCCGCTTGCGGTAACCTTCAAGAAACTTGGCAACGCGACCAATGGCCTCGCGCAAATCATCTTCATGCGGCAAGAAAACAATGCGGAAGTGATCCGGTGCCGGCCAGTTAAAGCCCGTGCCCTGAACCAGCATGACCTTGGTTTCCTGCAACAGTTCCAGAAAAAATTGCTGGTCATCTTCTACCGGGTAGATGGTCGGGTCCAGCTTGGGAAACATGTACAGCGCTGCCGTCGGCTTGACGCAAGAAACCCCCGGAATCGCTGTGATCAGCTCGTAGGCCAGATCGCGCTGGCGGCGCAGACGACCACCCTCGCATACCAGTTCATTGATGCTTTGGTGCCCCCCCAACGCGGTCTGGATCGCCCACTGGCCAGGCACGTTGGAGCACAGACGCATGTTCGAGAGCATGTTGAGCCCTTCGATGTAATCCTTGGCGGGTTTCTTGTCGCCCGACACCACCATCCAGCCTGCGCGATAGCCGCACGAGCGGTAGCTCTTGGACAGTGAGTTGAAGGTCAGGGTCAACACATCTTCAGAAAAACTGCCGATGGCCGTGTGTTTGGCATCGTCGTACAAAACCTTGTCATACACCTCATCGGCAAAAATCACCAGACCATGCTCACGGGCAATCAGCACAATCGCCTTGAGCAACTCGTCTGAATACAGGGCCCCGGTCGGGTTGTTGGGGTTGATCACCACAATCCCTTTGGTGTTGGGCGTGATCTTGGCCCGGATGTCATTGAGATCGGGCATCCAGCCATTGGCCTCGTCGCAGCGGTAATGTACCGGCGTGCCGCCAGACAGACTGGCTGCAGCCGTCCACAGCGGGTAGTCCGGCGAAGGCAACAACAATTCATCTCCATTGTCGAGCAGTGCATTGGTTGCCATCACGATCAACTCGCTGGCGCCGTTACCCAGGTAAATATCATCGAGCGTCACGCCTTTGATGCCCTGTCCCTGGGTGTAATGCATGACCGCCTTGCGGGCCGCAAAAATGCCTTTGCTGTCAGAGTAACCCGCCGAATTGGGCAGGTTGCGGATCATGTCCTGCTGGATTTCTTCAGGCGCATCAAAACCAAACACGGCCAGATTGCCGATGTTGAGTTTGATGATCTTGTGACCTTCCTCTTCCATCTGGCGTGCCGCATCCATGATGGGGCCGCGGATGTCGTAGCAGACGTTGGCCAGTTTGGCTGATTTGCGTATGGTCTTCAAAGTCCCTCCGAGAGTGCGTATCAAGCAGCGAAACATATAATTTGACCACATTTCCAAGCGGCATCCTCTCGCTGTCAGCTCACAGCTTCATCCCTACTGAATCTTTTACACCATGAAGTTCCAACCCGACGTGATCAGCGTGCAATCCATCAGCGGTTACGGCCCCGGCTGGATTGGCATTGGGAACGAAAAAATCAGCCACAGCATCGTCATCGGATCGGGTGGTGAGCGCTTTGAATGGGCTTGCAATCGCTTTGAAGACCTAACAACGCAGCACTTTGCCCAATTGGCGGCACTCAACACTGAAGTCATCATTTTTGGCAGTGGCATGCGCATCCGTTTTCCAGCCGGTGCGTTGATTCAGCCCCTGATTGAAAAAAAAATCGGCATTGAAACAATGGACACCCAGGCGGCTTGTCGCACCTACAACATTCTGGCCAGCGAAGGCCGCAAAGTTGCCGTGGCCCTGTTGATTGAAGCTATCTCGGGTTAGCACCAGTCCATGTGCCAAGTTCAAGGGTCGATTTCAGGGTAAAATCACAGGTTGTAGTCGGGGGCTCCAGAGCGCTGTCACAGGAGTGTGCCCACGACTTGAGCGATGACGCATCCTGTCACACGAGATTTAAGAACTATGGCGATTGTTGTCAATAAACCCATCCCTGAATTTGAATCCAATGCCACCAATGGCATCAGAGTGTCAAACACCTCCCACCTCGGAAAAACCGTCATTCTGTATTTCTATCCCAAGGACAACACGCCCGGTTGTACCACCGAAGCCATGCAGTTCCGCGATAAATACAAAGATTTTGTAAAAGCCGGTGCCACCGTTTTTGGCGTATCGCGTGACAACATGAAGTCACACGATGAGTTCAAAGCCAAGCTGGAACTGCCCTTTGAATTGATTGCCGACACCGAAGAGAAAATGTGTCACATGTTTGGCGTCGTCAAAAACAAGATCATGTATGGCAAAAAAGTCAAAGGCATTGAGCGCAGCACGTTCCTGATTGGTGCAGATGGCACCCTCAAAGAAGAATGGCGCGGCCTCAAGGTGCCAGGCCATGTGGACGATGTCCTCAAAGCCGTCAAGGATTTACATAAATCTGCGGCGCTGGCCTAAGCGCAAACGAACAGTCCGGCTGGTGTGCGGCAACGTACACAAAGCTTATGCATAATGGGCACATGCTGTTGAAATTAGCAACCCTATTCCCCGAAAAAGCCGCCTTGGTATCAAGGCGGCTTTTTCGCTTTTAAGCCTGAATTTAATCAACTCTTTGCGAGCAAACTTCCACATGCCATTGCCCACCGCCCCCGCCAAACGTGCTGCGCTGCTGTCCGAGCAAGATTACGATGTGCCCGCCCGGATTCAGTCCAAAGCCCGCAAAACTGAACCGGCCACAACGGAGCCTCCGGTTTCAGCCTCGTCTTTAGTCAAAGATATTTCCCAACTTAAGCCGGCGCCTACGCGTTCGGTTGAACTTAAAGTTACCAATGCCCCGGCAAGTCGCGCCAGAAAACCCCGATCCGACGCATCCACCCGGAAAAGCCAGCCTGACAACAACACACTCGTCAAGCTTGAAACGGCCACCGAAGTCGTACCTCAAAAAACAAAACATACGGGACCGAGCAAATTGTTTGTGCTCGACACGAATGTGCTGTTACACGACCCCATGTGCCTATTTCGATTCGAGGAACATGACATTTTTCTTCCCATGATCGTTCTGGAAGAACTCGATGCCCACAAAAAAGGCATGACTGAAGTCGCCCGCAATGGTCGCCAAACCAGCCGTACCCTAGACGCGCTGGCAGGATTCAAAGACGCCGATATCACCACAGGTTTAGCACTGAACACAACAGGCCATCGGGAAGCTGGTGGCAAGCTATTCTTCCAAACCACACTGCTGGACTACACACTGCCCACCAGCCTGCCCCAGGGTAAGGCAGACAATCAAATTTTGGGCGTTGTCGAGGCACTACGCCAGCAGCACGCTCCGCGTGAAGTTGTTCTGGTATCCAAAGACATCAACATGCGCGTCAAAGCGCGTGCACTGGGTCTGGCCACGGACGATTACCAGAACGATAAAACACTCGATGATGGTGACCTGCTTTATTCCGGCGCGATTGCCTTGCCCGCCAACTTCTGGATTACCCATGGAAAAACCGTTGAAAGCTGGCAGCAGGGTGCGCATACGTTTTACCGCATCACCGGCCCCATCGTCCCCAGTCTGCTAATCAACCAGTTTGTTTATTTCGAATCGCCAGGAGAGCCCAGCCTGTACGCCCGGGTTACTGAAATTCGTGGGAAAACGGCTGTCTTCAAAACCTTGAAAGACCATACCCATCTCAAAAATTCAGTTTGGGGCATTACTACACGCAACCGCGAGCAAAACTTCGCCATGAACTTGCTGATGGACCCGGAAATTGATTTCGTCACTTTGACGGGGACTGCGGGCACCGGAAAAACCTTGATGGCCCTGGCATCTGGCTTGACCCAAGTGTTGGACGATCGGCGTTATACCGAAATCATCGTGACACGCGCCACCGTCAGCGTGGGGGAAGACATTGGCTTCTTGCCGGGCACCGAAGAAGAAAAAATGGGGCCCTGGATGGGTGCCTTGGACGACAACCTTGAAGTGCTGGGTAAAACCGACACCAGCGCTGGCGAATGGGGACGCGCAGCCACCAGTGAACTCATCCGCAGCCGCATCAAGATCAAGAGCATGAATTTCATGCGTGGGCGCACCTTTCTGAACAAATACGTCATCATCGACGAAGCCCAAAATCTGACGCCCAAACAAATGAAGACCCTGATCACCCGCGCCGGCCCCGGCACCAAAATCATTTGCATGGGTAACCTGGCTCAGATCGACACACCCTACCTGACCGAAGGGTCTTCTGGACTGACCTTTGCCGTTGATAAATTCAAGGGCTGGGCGCACGGGGGACACATTACCCTGGCGCGGGGTGAACGCTCTCGCCTGGCAGACTTTGCGAGTGAAGTCCTGTAGTCGCTATTAACTTGATAGCTGCTTACGCAGGCTATACGGGGGCTACAGGCATAAATGCTTAGTAGTCCCCACTCCCGCCAGAGGCTAAAGACTCGAACTTGGTAATGTGCTTCAGGAAGGCCAATTTCACCACGCCAGTTGGGCCATTACGCTGTTTGGCAATGATGACTTCTGCAACACCCGGCTCCTTGCAGGCGTCCTTGGTGTAGTACTCGTCGCGGTAGATGAACATGATGATGTCCGCATCCTGCTCGATGGCGCCTGACTCGCGCAAATCGCTCATCATGGGTCGCTTGTCGGGACGCTGCTCCACGCTGCGATTAAGCTGGGAAAGTGCAATCACAGGACATTGCAACTCTCTGGCCAGCATTTTCAAGCCACGAGAAATTTCACCCAGTTCAGTGGCTCGATTTTCGCCATCGTTAGTGGACCCACTCATGAGCTGCAAGTAGTCAACCACGATCAAACCCAGTTTGCCGCACTGACGCGACAAACGCCGGGCATTGGCTCGCAACTCGCTGGAAGTCAAACCTGCTGATTCATCAATGTGAAGGGAGATGGTGCGAAGCCTTTCAATCGCTTCGGTCAGACGCGGCCACTCTTCATCGGTGAGTTTGCCGGTGCGCAAATGACCCTGGTCGATACGACCGATGGAGCCCACGATACGAACAGCAAGTTGTGCAGCTCCCATTTCCATTGAAAATACAGCAACGGGCAAACCTTCATTTAGCGCCACATGCTCGGCAATATTGATAGCCAGCGCTGTTTTTCCCATCGAAGGACGAGCCGCCAACACAATCAAATCCCCAGCCTGAAAACCGGCTGTCATGCGATCAAGATCGTAAAAACCAGTGGGGACACCCGTCACGTCATTGGGGTTGTCAGCCATTTCTTGAACCCGGTCCAGAAGATCGACCACCAAGGTGTCCATGGCCTGAAAACCCTGCTTTGAGCGAGCGCCCTCTTCCCCGATATTGAATATTTTTTGTTCAGCCTCATCCAGAATGGCTGCAACGGGGCGCCCTTTAGGGTTGAAGGCATTGGTGGATATTTCGTCACTGGCGCTGACCAGTTTGCGCAGCACTGAGCGCTCTCGGACAATCTCTGCATAACGTCGGATATTGCCGGCGCTGGGCACGTACTGCGCCAGAGAATTGAGATAAGCCAAACCGCCGATTTCTTCGGCTTTTCCCAAATTTTGGAGCTGCTCATAGACCGTGATCACATCAGCCGGTTTGGACGCATTGATCAAAGCACCTATGGCCGTAAAAACCACACGGTGTTCGTAACGGTAAAAATCCCGTTCCATCAGCAAATCGCCAACACGATCCCAAGCCCCGTTATCGAGTAACAAGCCACCAAGAACGCTGGATTCAGCCTCAATAGAGTGAGGTGGAATGCGCAATTGGGCAACTTGTCGATCTTGCCCAAAATCATCAGCTACTTCAGAAAATACAACGGACATTTAGTTTCCTTTGAGCCTTTGATGCTACGCTTGCGCTTATTTGGCGTCGAGTGAAATGCTGGGCACAAGTCTAATAAAAACTGTGCATATTCTGTGGAAATCGTGGGATAAGTAAAGCCACCAATACAAAGGCCGCCTGGGTTTGCACCCCGGCGGCCTTTAGAGAGAATCGCAGCTATTTAGGCTGTTTCGCCGTAAACAGAAACCGTGATATCCACAACCACGTCATGGTGCAGAGCCACGCTGACGATGCTGTCGCTAACGATCTTGATCGGACCATTAGGCATGCGAATCTGAGCTTTAGCGATTTTGAAACCATTTTTGGTCAGCTCTTCAGCAATATCGGCATTGGTCACAGAACCAAACAGACGACCATCAACACCCGCTTTTTGCGTCAACTTGCAAGTTGTACCGGCCAGTTTTTCACCCAAAGCCTGCGATTCAGCCAATTTGACTGCAGCGGCTTTTTCGAGCTCTGCGCGTTTGACTTCAAATTGTTGCTTAGCTGCTTCAGTAGCGCGACGGGCGCGGCCAGAAGGAATCAGAAAATTGCGGGCATAACCGTCTTTAACGCGAACGATTTCACCGAGATTGCCAAGGTTCACGACCTTGTCGAGCAGAATAATTTGCATGGTCGTATTCCTTAGATCTTGTGCTGGTCGCTGTACGGCAGCATCGCGAGGAAACGCGCGCGCTTGATAGCGGTGTTGAGCTGGCGCTGGAAAATGGCACGGGTGCCAGTCAGGCGAGCGGGGATGATCTTGCCATTTTCGGCAATGAAATCACGAAGGGTATCGATGTCTTTGTAGTCGATCTCTTCAACGCCAGTCACTGTAAAGCGGCAAAAGCGCTTGCGCTTAAACAGCAGGTTCTGGGCTGGGCGCTTTGGGCGCTTGTCTTTGTTATTGAAACGTTTTGGTCCGGCCATGATGGACTCCTTAAATTTTTACGAATTCGTTAATCTTGCTGAAATTCTTGAACGTGAAACACGACATGCTTGCCATTGCGAGGGGTTGCCAGAAAACCGTTAAATTTCCAAGCACTGCCGACGCCTTGTTTTACCAATCGTTCGGCTATTGAACCAAAAGCAACTGCTTTTATCGCCGCCTTCACTTGCCTTATTTGCCCCGCTTCTTGAATATCCGACTCGTGTTCAAGCCTCATATTCAGTGCGGGCAATCCGGCTGGGGTGTAGCGCAGAGCGTCAAGCTCGGCAATACAGGCAGTCAGAACAAGCTGGTTGGCAACGTGGTCCACGTTCCTCGCTGACAAAAAGCGTTACGCTTGATACTCAGCCTGCTGAGTCTTGCGGGCGTCTTCACGCTCGACTGTTTTCATCATTGAAGAAGGTGCGGTATCGGCCTTTTTCTTCAACACAGTCAGGTGACGCAACACGGCATCGTTGAACTTGAACGCATGTTCCAATTCAGCCATCACAGCTTGATCAGCTTCGATGTTGACACACAGGTAGTGTGCCTTGGCCAGCTTGTTGATCATGTAAACCAACTGGCGGCGACCCCAGTCTTCAACACGATGAACTTTACCGCCGCCGGCAGTGATCATGCCTTTGTAGCGTTCCAGCATGGCAGGAACTTGCTCGCTCTGATCCGGATGGATCATGAGAATGATTTCGTAATGACGCATTGATACTCCTTGTGGATGGCCCAGATTTAGGCAGAAAAAACCACCCTCAGCGTCTAATTGAGGTGTGGCAAGGCGAAGCCCATGATTATATGCCATCACGAAGAATACGATCAACATGCTTAGTCACCTGAATTTTGGGACGGGATAAAAGACTCACAAGAAGGATGACCGCAATTCCGGAAAACACACCAAACACACCTGCTGAAACAGGCTGAATACCAAACCATAAACCCGAACCCGTTAACCCCAACGCAGATCTGACCGGCGCAGCATTAATCGCCATGTAGTAGATCGTCACGCCCAAACCTGTGAGCATGCCCCCTACAGCTGCCGCCTGGGTCGTTCTGGCCCAAAATATTCCTAGCACCATGGCCGGTACAAACGCCGATCCAGCCAACGAAAACGAAGCAGATACAAGGTAAAGAATATCTGCGGGTCGTTGAGCGGCCACGTAGGCGGCTGCTAGTGCAACTAAAAGCAGCGCAAACTTTGAAAGCATCACCTTTCGCACAGCACTTGCTTGATCGCTCTCACCTTTGTAAAAAAGATCATGAGCCAGAGCGTTACCTATCGTCAGCAACAAACCATCGGCCGTAGAAAGAGCGGCTGCCAATCCTCCAGCAGCAACTAATCCGGATACGACGTAGGGCATTCCACCAAGTTCCGGTGTCGCCAGCATCACAATGTCAGGGCCCAATGTAAGCTCGGCAAACTGAAGAATGTGGTCGCCGTTTATATCGTTGACCGAAATCAACGCTGGATCCACCTTCGCCCACTGCGCGATCCACGAAGGCAAAGAATCAAAATTTTGCCCCACCAAATGGCTCATGATTTCAAATTTCACCAAGACTGCCAAAGCTGGTGCAGCCAAGTACAACAATGCAATAAAAAATAAAGACCAAGCGACAGATGTACGGGCTTCAGCCACCGTTCGGGTCGTATAAAAACGAGTTAACAGATGCGGCAAACCCACTGTTCCCACCATCAGGCAAAACATCAAAGCAAGAAAATTCCGTCGTGAAAGATCAAACACCTGCTGCGCATCAATATCCCCCTGCGGGTTACCGGCAAAAGGAATTAAATGTGGCGGCATACCTCCCAATGGCTTTGCACGATCCATATTCTCATGCAACGCATTTGTCCAATGCTCACGTGCGGACACCACATCTTTTGGAAGCCCCGCCAGTTCGCGTCTGGCAGCAACAATCACCGACTCCTCTGCGTGGCGACTGTTTAACAAGCGAACTTTGTCTTTTAGTGCTTTGCGTTCGCTCTCTAGCGAGGCTTCCACATTTTTCAGCTTCAATTCATAGTCACCCGCGCGCCGTGCATATTCGTTGATGACTTCCAACTCAGCAGGCGAGCGAGTCAGCTGCTGCTCAAGGACATCAATTTTTTGCAATTGCTGACCATAAACGAAAGGGGCAAAAGGATTACCAAGCTGCTTGTAGGAGAGCCACGAAACAGGAATCAAGAAAGCCAGAATCAAAATCACATACTGGGTCACCTGCGTCCAGGTTACCGCACGCATCCCCCCCAAAAATGAACATACCAAAACCCCACCCAGTCCCAGCAGAATACCAATCTCAAACTGAACACCCGTTAAACGGGATGTAATCAAACCAACGCCGTATATCTGCGCCACGACATAAGTAAATGAACAAAGCACGGCAGAAATTGCAGCTATCAGCCTTGGCCATCGGCCCCCAAAACGAGCTCCAAAATAATCTGGAATTGTGTACAGACCCAACGTCCTGAGGTAGGGTGCAACCAGTAATGCTACAAGACAAAATCCCCCCGTCCAACCAAGCACATAAACCAACCCACCAGGCTGTGACGGTGTACCTGAAAAACCCTGAAGATAAAGTCCACCGGTCATGCTGATAAATGACGCCGCGCTTATCCAGTCGGCGGCAGTCGCCATACCGTTGTAAACAGCAGGGATACTGCGACCAGCAACATAGTACTCACTGGCATCCGATGTTCGGCCATAAATACCAATCACGGCATACAAACCGACCGTTGCGAACAAGAAAATAGCGCCAATCCATATCTTGTTCAAACCCCATTTTTCAGCAAGGGTCAACACAAGCAAGAACAGAAGTAAACAGACAATGTAAAAGGCAAATTTACGGTGTAGGCGATTTTTATACGCGGCATAAACCGCATCACCCGTTGTTACTTCCTTATCTCTGCGATTGGAAATCCAGGCAAAAACAACAACAATTGCAATGAAAATTAAAACACTACCCTGCGCCGCAAACCAATAGCCTATAGGCCAACCCTCAACAATCATCTGCAAATCGCGGGCAAAAAAAACAACACCGAATGACGCCATAAACCAAATTGCAAGCAACCAGCCATGTAAGCGAAAACCAAGCGTCAATGATTTCTCATTTGCAAAAGTAGAGGGCACCATCGTTTCTTCATGACGTCCCGATGTGCCACTTACCATAACTATTTGCTATTACTTAACAAGCAACTTCCATGTCGCGATCACGGAATCAGGATTCAAGGAAATTGATGAAATTCCTTCCTTGGTCAACCACTCGGCAAAGTCTGGATGATCGCTGGGACCCTGACCACAAATTCCGATGTACTTTCCTTGTGCTTTACAAGCGTTAATGGCAAGACTAATCAAAGCTGTCACTGCAGGATCGCGCTCATCAAAATCAGCCGCCAACAACTCCAAACCAGAATCGCGATCAAGACCCAGAGTGAGCTGAGTTAAATCATTGGAGCCAATTGAAAAACCATCAAAATATTGCAAAAATTCATTTGCCAAAATGGCATTACTGGGAATTTCACACATCATGATGATCTTCAGGTCATTTTCACCCCGTTGCAGTCCGTGGGCGGCCATCAACTCGGTTACTCTTTTTGCTTGACCGACCGTTCGCACAAATGGCACCATAACCTGGACATTAGTCAGCCCCATATCCTCGCGAACTCGCTTGAGTGCTTCACACTCCATCGCAAAAGCCTCTCCGAAATCTGCACTGATATATCGTGCTGCGCCACGAAAACCAAGCATGGGATTTTCTTCCTCTGGCTCGTAACGGCTACCGCCAATCAGTTTGCGGTACTCATTGCTTTTGAAATCAGACAAACGCACGATGACTGGCTTTGGCCAAAAAGCGGCGCCAATCGTGGCAACGCCTTCAGCGACCCGGTCCACATAAAAAGCACGTGGAGAGGCATGACCACGAGCAATGGACTCAACCGCCTTTTTCAAATCGGCATCCACATTGGGGTAATCAAGAATTGCCTTGGGATGCACGCCAATGTTGTTGTTGATAATGAACTCAAGGCGCGCCAAACCAACACCCTCGTTAGGCAGCTGACAAAAGTCAAATGCAAGCTGAGGGTTCCCAACGTTCATCATGATCTTGACATCAATCTCAGGCATTTCGCCTCGTTGAACCTCGGTGACTTCAGTTTCCAGCAATCCATCATAAATAAAGCCTGTATCCCCCTCGGCACAGCTGACAGTCACCAACATGCCATCCTTAAGCACGTCACTCGCATGTCCACACCCCACTACAGCCGGAATACCAAGTTCACGTGCAATGATGGCGGCATGACAAGTACGTCCACCCCGATTGGTCACAATGGCAGAAGCCCGCTTCATCACCGGTTCCCAATTGGGATCAGTCATGTCAGTTACCAACACGTCACCGGGCTGCACCATATCCATCTCGCTAAGGTTGTGAACAATGCGAACTGGCCCAGTCCCAATTTTTTGACCAATTGCACGCCCTTCAACGATCACTGAACTTTTGCCCTTGAGCTTGTAACGGTACTCCGCCTTGCCTGCAGCCTGGCTTTTCACAGTCTCAGGACGAGCCTGCAAAATATACAGTTCACCGTCCAAGCCATCTTTACCCCACTCAATATCCATGGCACGGCCATAGTGCTGTTCAATTACCAAAGCATACGCAGCCAGCTTCTCCACATCGGCATCAGTTAAAGAATAACGATTGCGCAGTTCAGTAGGAACATCCGTGGTCTTGACAAGCTTGCCTGAGACTGCTTTTTCATCGGGCGTTGTGAATTGCATCTGAATCAATTTTGAACCCAGACTACGACGAATGACAGCGCGTTTACCAGCCTTAAGCATTGGTTTGTGTACATAGAACTCGTCAGGATTCACGGCCCCCTGGACCACCGTCTCACCTAAACCGTAGCTGGAAGTGATGAACACGACGTCTTGAAAACCAGACTCCGTGTCAATGGTGAACATGACCCCCGCAGCCCCAATATCTGAGCGCACCATGCGCTGAATCCCCGCGCTCAAGGCCACATGCTCATGAGCAAAACCTTTGTGAACCCGGTAACTAATTGCACGGTCGTTGTACAAACTGGCAAAAACCTCTTTGATTTTGTGAAGTACTTCCGCTATTCCAATCACATTCAAAAAGGTTTCCTGCTGCCCTGCAAACGAGGCATCTGGCAAATCTTCCGCCGTAGCGGACGAGCGAACCGCAAATGATGCCTGTGTATTGTTAGCACTCAAAGTAACAAATGCATCTCGAATGGCTTGCTCAAGATCTGCAGGAAAAGGCTGCGCTTCAACCATTGCGCGAATCTCGGCACCCACTTGCGCCAACGCTCGAACATCTTCAGTATCCAACGCACTCAGACGGGCATTGATCCTGCCTCCGAGGTCTTCATAGGCCAGGAAATCACGAAAAGCATGAGCTGTCGTCGCGAAACCGGTAGGTACTTTGACCCCCGATGGCAAATTTGAAATCATTTCACCGAGACTGGCATTTTTACCGCCAACCGACTCGACGTCGGTCATTCTCAGGTTTTCAAACGGAACGACCAAGGCGGTCGAATCAAAAAGTGCAGACATGGGAAAGCTCCAGAAGTTAAAAACGGAACTACGCATGAAACCAAGCGCTCTGGTTCGCTGGCCATACCCATGCAAGCTACATGACTTTGTCGTTGTTCTAATGGGTCAAAGCAAGGCATGGAAGAATTGGGGGTGTTTTGGCAATATTGTAGGGCGCGAACTCAATCACAATGCAGATCACGTCGCAGTGTATTTAAGACCAGACCTGTTTTAACCTTCAAACCCGTATGTCCAATCGAACTGTATTTTTTATTTCTGACGGCACTGGCATTACTGCCGAAACTTTCGGAAACGCCATACTGGCCCAATTTGAAACGACGTCACAACACGTCCGCTTGCCTTTTGTCGACTCTGTTGATAAGGCCCATCAGGCTGTGCGCCAAATCAATCACGCCGGCATTGTGGACGGAAAAAGGCCCATTGTTTTTACAACTTTGGTCAATATGGAGGTACTTAAAGTCATCACTGACGGCTGCCAGGGCATGATGCTGGACATGTTTGGCACATTCGTCCGACCACTTGAAACAGAACTTCAACTCAAGTCCAATCACCGGATTGGCCGTTTCAGCGACGCAAGTAAAAGCAAAGAATACCAATCACGCATAGAAGCCATCAACTTCTCACTCGCGCATGACGATGGACAATCCCACCGAGATCTTGAGCAATCTGACGTCATTTTGGTAGGCGTGAGTCGAAGCGGAAAAACGCCAACATCTCTTTACCTTGCGATGCAATATGGCCTCAAAGCGTCCAATTACCCGCTGATTCCCGAAGACTTTGAACGCCAGCATTTGCCCCCAGCATTGAAACCGCACCAAAACAAGATTTTTGGTCTGACAATTCAACCGGAGCGCCTAAGCGAAATCCGAAACGAACGTCGACCGAATTCAAAATACGCATCCATAGAAAACTGCCGTATGGAGGTCAGTGAAGCTGAAACCATGATGCGGCGATCCGGCATTCGCTGGCTTTCAACCACAACAAAATCTATCGAAGAGATAGCAACAACAATCCTGCAAGAAATCAAACCCGAACGTTTAATTTATTGAATTGAAAATTGCAGAAATTCGTCATTATTGAGAATCATTGTCATTTTAGGCTGTTTGGCGCGCTGTGGGCGGCCACGGGCTGTGGGCCACGTTTGCCCTCGAACAAGGTCTTGGCCTGCTCCTGGATTTCCTTTTTCCACTGGCTCACCTGCACCGGATGCACGCCGTGCACCTGGCCGATCTCGTTGATCGTCATCAACCCTCGTACCGCCTCCAGCCCGACCTTGGCTTTGAACTCCGGCAGGTGCACGTTGCGCTTCTTCGTTTCACTCATGGATTCCCCATTTCTTCAGACAGTGTCCAGCTTAAACCGCTGTCTTAAATCCGGGGTCCACTTTACTGCGTGAAACCTGCGGTTTTCCGATGAAACATTAAGCTTACGCAGTAAGTATGGGAAAGGACTGAGTGCGCTCAATGCGCCCCAGCCGCCGCATCGGCACTGCCAGCGCCCGCACGTTGGGGCCGTGACAACCACACCACCGGAATGAGCAGCAGAAAAATAAGGGCCGAGGCGTAAAACACGTCGTTGACGGCCAGCGTGTAAGCCTGCTGATCGACCAGTCTGCTGATTTGCCCCAGCGCCTGCACAGGACTCAAGCCCGCATTGCCCAACCCCGATAGAACTTGCGTTGCTGAAAAATTCCCCTGGCTGACCGATTCAACCAATTGGGCGTGGTGCATGGCGGCACGGTCTTGCCACACCGTGGTGGCAATCGAGGTGCCGAAGGACCCGGCCACAATCCGCACAAAACTCGACAGGCCCGAGGCCGCCGGAATTTTGTCCGGCGTGATGCCCGAGAGCACGATGACCGACAGCGGAATGAAGAAGAACGCCATCGCCACGCCCTGCACCAAGGTCGGCCACATCATGGTGTCAAAGTCGGCCAGGGTGCTGAAGTGCGAACGCATGATCAGCACCAGCGAGAACACCAAAAAGGCAAAACTGGCCAACCAACGCGGATCGACCTTGCTGACGTTTTTGCCCACCAGTGGCGACAGGATGATGGCGAACAGGCCGACCGGCGCCAGCAACATACCGGCGTCGATCGAGGGGTAACCCATGTACTGTTGCAGCCACAGCGGCAGCACCACCACATTGCCAAAAAACAGGCCATAACCGACCGAGATCGCCACCGTCCCGGCCCAAAAATTGCGCTTTTTAAACAGACGCAAATCCACCACCGGGTGTTCTTCAGTCAGCTCCCAGGCCAGAAAGAAAGCGCAGCCCACCAGCGCGACTACGCCCAGCGCAATCACCTCGGGCGAGTGGAACCAGTCCAGCTCCTTGCCTTTGTCCAGCATGATTTGCAGCGCCCCCACCCACAGCACCAGCAGGCCCAAACCGACGCCGTCGATAGGTAATTTGTGCGTCACGCTTTCGCGCTTGTGGTAAATCGTCCAGACCATGAAGGCTGACAACAAACCGACCGGGATGTTGATGTAAAAAATCCAGGACCAGTAAATATTGTCGGTAATCCAGCCGCCCAGCAGCGGCCCCAGTACCGGCGCCACCAGCGTGGTCATGGCCCACAAGGCCATCGCCAAACCGGCCAACGCGGGCGGGTAACTCGACAGCAGCAGACCTTGCGAGAGCGGAATCATGGGTCCGGCGACAAACCCCTGCATGGCGCGAAAAATAATCAGCGTGGTCATGTTTGGTGCCAGCCCGCACAGCCACGAGGCCAGCACGAACATCAGCACGCTGGTCACAAACAGGCGCACCTGCCCGAAGCGCTGCGAAAGCCAGCCCGTCAGTGGCAAGGCAATGGCGTTGGCGACGCCAAAGCTGGTGATGACCCAGGTGCCCTGGTTGGCGCTGACGCCCAGGTCACCGGCAATGGCGGGCAAAGACACGTTGGCAATCGACGAGTCCAGCACGTTCATGAAGGTGGCCAGCGACAGGGCAATGGTGCCCCACAAGCGGGCCGCGCCCTGCAGCGGCGGCAGTGGAATGAAAGGAGATGCGGTAGCCATGCGGGTGTTGGCTTATTTGCGGCCCATATTGGCGGCGATGATTTTGCGCACTTCTTGCGCCGCGCCACTGTCTTGCGCCTCAAAAACGCTGGTTTGGACCAGCGAGGCCGCGCGGGGCGCATCGGCCAGCATCTTGCCGTCCTGGTTGTGCACATCGACGGTGGCTTCCATCGATAAGCCAACTCGTAACGGGTTTTGGGCGACCTGGGCCGCATCCAGCGCCACACGCACTGGCACACGCTGCACCACCTTGATCCAGTTACCGGTGGCGTTTTGGGCGGGCAGCAAGGCAAAAGCCGCACCCGTGCCCATGCCCAGACCGGCGACCGTGCCTTTGTATTCCACCTTTTTGCCATACAAGTCCGCCGTCAACTGAACCGGCTGGCCGATGCGGATGTTGCGCAATTGAACTTCCTTGAAATTGGCATCGACCCACAACTGATTCAGGGGAATGATGGCCATCAAGGGCGTGCCAGCCGTCACGCGCTGGCCCAGTTGCACGGTGCGCCGCGCCACAAAGCCATCCACCGGCGCGGGCAAAGCAGCGCGCTGGGTCGCCAGATAAGCCTCGCGCACTTTGGCAGCAGCGACTTGCACGCTGGGGTGTTGGTCAATGGCGGTGCCATCGGTCATGGCCTGGTTGCTTGCCAGTTGCTCCTTGGCTGCAGCCACACCAGCTTGTGCCGACGCCAACACGCTCTTGCTGTTGGCCAGCTGGGTTTGGGCGTGGTTGAGCTCTTCTTTGGACACAGCGCCATTGCCGACCAGCGACTGGCGACGATTGAGGTCATCGGTGGCGCGGGCAATGTCGGTTTGGGCCTTGGCCACGTCCGTCTCGCGCAGGGTGATTTGAGCGCTCAAGCTGGCGTTATTGGCGTACAGGGTACGCACTTGACGCACGGCTTGCGCCAGATTGGCCTCTGCTTGGTCGAGGGCGACTTTGGCATCGGCCGGGTCCAGTTTGACCAAGGGCTGGCCGGCTTTGACGTAATCGGTGTCATCGGCCAGGATGGCCATGACGGTGCCGCCGATCTGCGGCGTGATCTGGATCACATTGCCTTGCACGTAGGCGTTGTCGGTTGATTCATAGTGGCTGGCGATCAGCCATTCATAGGCGGTCCAGCCCAGGCCGACGACGGCGACCACACTGGCCAGGGTGATCAGTGCTTTTTTGCGGGCCGGATTGCCCGCAGCCGATGCGGCCGGGCTTGAGGTTTGGGGTGCGTTCATGGTGTGGGACGATTTAAAAAAAGTTATTTTTGGGCGGTGGCGGCAGGCAGTTCGGCACGGTAACCGCCGCCCAGTGCACGCATCAGGGCCACCTGGGTGTCCAGCGCGCGAGCCGTCAAATCGACAGCCTGGCGGCGCTGATTCAGCACTGTGGTTTCGGCGTTCAGCACGCTGAGGTAGTTGACCAGGCCGACGTTGTAACGCTGCACGGCAATGTCATACGAGGTTTCAGCCGAGGCCAGCGCCGCGCGCTGCTCGGTTTGCTGGCGCGTTATGGCCTGCGTGGAAGCGAGCTGGTCGGCAACGTCGCGCACGGCGTCAATCACAGTGGCGTTGTAGCTTTCGATGGCGGCATCCAGATCTGCGGTTTTACCTTTCAGGTTGGCGCGCAAGCGGCCACCGTCGAACAGCGGCAAATGCAGCGCCGGGCCCACGCCCCACTGGCGGCTGCCGGACTCAAACAAGCGGTCCAGTCCGATGCTGGAGAAACCGGCAAAGGCCACCAGATTGACGTTGGGATAAAACTGAGACTTGGCGTTGCCCACGTCTTGCGTAGCCGCCTCCACGCGCCAGCGGGCAGCGGCAATGTCGGCACGGCGCCCCAGCAAATCGGTTGGCAGTGTCGTCGCAGTCGCTATTTTTTTAATAGCTGCTTGCGCAGGTAGCACGGGGGCTAGAGGTGTATTTTGCTGTCCAAGCAAGGCATTGAGGGCATTTTTGGCCAGCGTCAGCTGCTCTTGCAGGGTTTCGATTTGCAAGCGTGCATCGGGCAAGCCGCCTTCGCTTTGGCGCTGTTCTAGTTGCGTATCAAGACCGGCGTGGACCCGGTCTGTGACCAAATGCAGCGTCTGTTCACGTTGGGCCAAAAGTCGGTTCGCCACACCCAGTTGTTCGTTCAGACGCACCAATTGGAAGTAGCTGCGCGCCACGTTGCTGGCCAGCAGCATGCGGGCCGCTTGCGCATCGGCTTGCGCGACCTTGACGTTACCCAAAGCAGCATGGAGCGCTGCACGGTTTTTGCCGAAAAAATCCAGTTCCCAGCTGCCGGTGAGCTGCGCGGTGCCGCTCTCAAGAATGGTGCCGCCGTAGGGCGGCGGGATCATGCCATTGCCGGTGAACAGCTGGCGTGTGGCATCGACCTGCACACCCAGTTGCGGACCGCTTGCGGCGTCCGTCACGGCGACCCCGGCTTGGGCTCGGGCCAGCCGGGCTTGCGCTATTTTGAGGCTGGGGTTGTTGACCAGTGCCTGCTCAATCAGCTGATTGAGTTGCTCATCGCCAAAGGCGCGCCACCACTGGGCATCTATGGCAAGTTGTTCACTCTGATTGGCGGGCAAACCCAACGATGGAGCGTCCCGCAATGTCGCTTGGGACTCGATGCCGCTCATGTTGGCACAGGCCGTCAAGCCGATCACCGACGCCAAAACAAAGGCGGATTGGGACAGGCGCAAACGGCTGCCCCGGCTTATGTGTTCAAGCCTCATGCGGGCCTCCTGGGATGGGGGTTTGGGATTGGACTTGGGCGTTGTCCAGAATTCGGCGCAGAAAGCCCTTCAAGGTTTCAAACTCTTGCACAGAAAAACCGGCAAGGTGCGCGTTTTGAACCCGACTGAGTACCACGGGAATACCTTTGGCGGCCTCAAGTCCAAAATCCGTCAATTCAATGTTGACGACGCGCCGGTCATCCAGCGAGCGGACCCGCCGGCACAAGCCCTTGGCTTCGAGCCGATCCAACAAGCGGGTCATGGCGCCCGCATCCATATGGCATTCACGCGCCAGCTCAGCCACGGTGGAAGCCTTGCCCAGGTACAACTTGAACAGCGGAACCCATTGGGCATTGGTCAGGTCACTGGGTTCGAGCTGACGCTCGATCTCCTGCCCCACCGCCAGCATCACCCGCCGTATCAGGTAGCCCACGCCCGATTCCGGTTCGTAACCCTTGGCGCAGTAAAACTCGATGGCCGTGCATGCCGGGTCAGCGCACGGAAGGATGGAACTGATTTCATTCGTGAAAGTTGTCATAAGAGGGCGATATTGAATGCTTAGGCAACTATTGTCAAGGCTTTGTTTGGCATGACAACATTTTTACTCATTTTTGACTACACTGCGCTCATGACTTCCACTACCCCCGCCAAAGCTTCGCCGCGCTCGCTGTCAGGCCTGCGTCCTTTTCTCATGCCTTACCGTGGCCGCATTGGGCTGGCCCTGGTCTTTCTGGTCATGGCGGCCATCGCGACCCTGGCTTTTCCGGTGGCGTTGCGTTACCTGATTGACGGTGGCCTGATTCAAACGGACAAAGGCGCCCAGGTGATGGCCCTGCGCGAGCACTTCATCGCCCTTTTTGCTGTGGCGGTGGCGCTGGGCCTGTTTTCAGCAGGACGCTTTTACATGGTGAGCTGGCTGGGTGAACGGGTGACGGCCGATTTGCGCAATGCGGTCTATGGCCACGTGCTCAAGCAAAGTCCAGAGTTTTTTGAAACAACCCAGACTGGCGAAGTGTTGTCGCGCCTGTCTGCCGACACCACGCTGGTGCAAACGGTGGTGGGCTCATCGCTGTCCATGGGTTTGCGCAACACGGTGATGGGCATCGGGGCTTTGGTCATGCTGATCTGGACCAATCCATATGTGATGTTTCAGGTGTTGGGGGTGTTGGTGCTGGTTGTGGTGCCTGCGCTGTGGTTTGGCAGGCGCGTGCGCAAACTATCCCGGGCCAGCCAGGACCGGATTGCCGATTCAAGCGCTATCGCGGCGGAGGTGCTCAACGCCATACCCGTGGTGCAAAGCTATACCGCCGAGGAGCGGGAATCAACACGTTTCAATACGTCCACCGACAACGCCTTCAACACCGCAATCCGACGCACCAAGGCCCGCTCGGTGCTGGTGGCGTTCATCATCATTGCCACGTCTGCTGCCCTGTTGTGGGGCTTGTACCAGGGCACGCAAGCGGTGATGGCAGGACGCATCAGCGCCGGTGATTTGGGCCAGACGGTGATGTACGTGATCATTTTGGCCAGCGCATTCGCTATTTTGGGCGAGGTCTACGGCGACTTGCTGCGCGCGGCAGGCGCAACCGAACGGCTGATGGAGTTGCTGGGCACCAATTCCCCGATTCAATCACCCTCAAATCCAACACCAGCCCCCGTGCTGCTTGCGGGAAGCGCTATTAAATTTGAAGCAATCAACTTTCACTATCCGTCAAGGCCCAACCAGGCCGCGCTGACTGATTTCTCACTTGCGATTGAGCCCGGCCAGACCGTGGCCATCGTGGGACCGAGTGGCGCTGGCAAAAGTACGGTATTTCAACTGCTGCTGCGTTTTTACGACCCGTCTGCCGGGCGAATCATGCTGGACGGCGTGGCCACGCATGAAATGGCTTTGCACGACCTGCGCCAACGCATCGGTATCGTGCCGCAAGATGCGGTTATTTTTTCTACCAGTGCACTTGAGAATATCCGCTACGGCAAACCGCAGGCCAGCGATGATGAAGTCAAAGCCGCAGCCAAGGCCGCCTTTTCCCATGAATTTATCAGCGAGTTGCCCGAAGGCTACGACACCTTTTTGGGTGAGCGCGGCGTCCGCCTGAGCGGCGGCCAGCGCCAACGAATTGCGATTGCGCGTGCCATGCTGAAAAATCCGCCCTTGCTGCTGCTGGATGAAGCCACCAGTGCACTGGACGCTGAGAGCGAACGCATGGTGCAAGCAGCGCTCGAATCAGCGATGCGTGGCCGCACCACGCTGGTGATCGCTCACCGTCTTGCCACGGTGCAAAAAGCCGACCTGATTGTGGTGCTGGACCACGGCCAGTTGGTGGAACAAGGCACACATGCCGAGCTGGTCGCAGTCGCAGGCGTTTATGCCGGGTTGGCAGCGCTGCAGTTCAACGCATGAATATAAATTGGGATTGAATTCAGTGCCGGTCACAAGTAAACTTGAAACTTAACATGAATGGAGCCAAGCATGGAAATTTCTTCCGTAAAAACGCCACCTGCCCAACAGGCTCAACGTCCCAAACGTGCTGAGGAAACACAGCAAGCCCAGAGCAACGACCCATACAAATCGACGCAGACCAATAAGCCACCTGAACATAAACCAACCCCGGTGGTCAACACACAGGGGCAGACAACAGGCCGTCTTCTCAACGTCACGGCTTGAGCGTCAACCGCAGTACCACCACTCGTCATGGGCGCCATCTCCGCCACCAACAGTGCGACACCCTCGCTGCAATTAGCGTTGGGGCGCAATCGTCTGGGGCAGGCACGCCGTGATGCGGATCAAGCTGAAGCCAACGCCAAGGATTTGCGCACTCAGGCCAATAAAGCCGAACAAGATGCACAAAAAAGCCAAGAGAATGTGCGAGAGCAAGCGGCCCGCAATCAACAGCTCGATTCCACCTATGACTCCCAATTAAAAAGCAGTACAGCCGTAGTACCACTGAAAACTCAGGAATTTTTGGTAGGTCTGTACAACGCCACCAGTGCAAATCGAGCGGTCAGCGGCAACCCTCTCAAGGCAAAAGCCGCACCAGCCTCGGTGCTGAATTCCCAGGGACAGGCCACAGGTCGCATCGTCAACGTCAGCGCCTGACTATTACTTTTTTGCATAGATACAGAAAAACACGGCCTTAGACAGCGCAAGAGGGCACGGCTACATTCGTGACTTGACTAACCCACAAGGTATTTTTCATGTCTCAAGTACCCAATTTATCCGCATCTATTCCTTCATACCTTCAGGCCGACAATCTCGGACCTTGGGGTATTTACCTGCAACAGGTCGACCGTGTTGTGCCTTATCTGGGCAATCTTGCCCGCTGGGCTGAAACACTCAAGCGCCCTAAACGGGCGCTGATCGTGGATGTTCCCATTCACCTTGATAACGGAACGGTGGCGCATTTCGAAGGCTACCGCGTGCAACACAACACATCACGCGGACCAGGCAAAGGCGGTGTGCGTTTTCACCAGGACGTGACGCTGTCTGAAGTAATGGCCCTATCAGCCTGGATGTCCATCAAGAACGCAGCGGTCAACGTCCCTTACGGCGGTGCCAAAGGTGGCATTCGGGTAGACCCCAAAACGCTGTCACACGGCGAACTTGAGCGCATGACGCGCCGTTACACCAGTGAAATTGGCATCATCATCGGCCCAACCAAGGATATTCCTGCCCCCGATGTCAACACCAACGAGCAAATCATGGCCTGGATGATGGACACCTATTCCATGAACGAAGGCGCCACCGCCACCGGAGTCGTCACCGGAAAACCAGTTGACCTGGGGGGCTCGCTAGGGCGTCGCGATGCAACTGGTCGTGGCGTATATACCGTCGGCGTAGAAGCTGCACGACACATTGGTTTGGACATTGCCACGTCTCGTGTGGCTGTACAAGGTTTTGGCAATGTGGGTGGAGTCGCTGGTCGTTTGTTTGCACAAGCTGGTGCTCGGGTTGTCGCAGTGCAAGACCATGGTGGCACCATTTACCGGGAAGCCGGGTTGGATGTCCCGGCACTGCTGGCCCATGTAGCTGCAGTCGGTACCGTGGCTGGTTTTGCGGCAGCCGAAGTTTTGACCAAAGACCAGTTTTGGGATGTGGATTGCGACATCTTGATTCCGGCCGCCATGGAGCAACAGATTACAGAATTCAACGCAGGCCGCATCAAGGCCAGAATGGTGATTGAAGGCGCCAATGGACCGACGACGCCTGCCGCTGACGATATATTGCAAGAACGCAATATTCTGGTTCTCCCAGACGTGATTGCCAATGCAGGTGGGGTCACGGTGAGTTACTTCGAGTGGGTACAAGATTTCTCCAGCTTCTTCTGGTCTGAAGATGAAATCAATGCCCGACTGGTTCGCATCATGAAAGAAGCTTTTGCGGGCGTTTGGGAAGTCGCTCAGGACAACAAGGTAACCCTGCGAACGGCCACCTTTATTGTGGCTTGCAAGCGTATCTTGCACGCGCGCGAGTTGCGCGGTTTGTATCCTTGAAAAACAGCTTATTGAAGCGGCTCTTTCAGCCATTCGGGTAATGGGAATGGCATCACGGCAATGCCTTCATCGATGAGAGATTCTGTCTCTACGCGTGAGGCCTTGCCGCGGATGCCACGCTCCTTAGATTCTCCGTAATGAATCTTGCGGGCTTCCTCTGCAAAATCATTCCCTACATCATCCGTATTGGACAAAATGTGGCGTGCTGCGGTTAGCCATGAAGCTTGCATCGTCTGCTCCGTCGCGACAGATGGGGGCATCTCTTGTGCCATACTGTTCTCTGGTTGAACTGCGCCCAAGTTAAGTCGAGGTGCACTTAGTTTTTTGGTAATTGACTTGTCACCACATAAAGGACATTCAATCAAACCACGCTCCCTTTGCGTCAAGAAATCATCCTCAGACGCAAACCAGCCTTCAAAAACGTGCAAATAATCACACTGAAGGTCAAGAACTTTCATAACATCATGATGGCGTGAAGTTTGGCAGGACAGGCTCAACCCAATTCAACGACCATGCTCCCGACAGTACGTTTTGCAACCACAATGCGGCAGCCAGTGTTTTTCCATCTGTCACCACGCCATCACAGCACAACTGCAGCAACTCTTTGTGTGTAGCAGTAAAGAGCTCAAGAAACTCGCCTTGATCAAGTTTCTGAACACCTGGTGTCAAACCACGAGCAAACCAGATATCAATAAATTCAGTAGAGTAGGAAATAACTGGATGCAGTACCCCTGCCCTTGCCCATTCAGCTGCAGAATAACCAGTTTCCTCCAACAACTCACGCTGAGCACACTGCTGGATACTTTCACCAGGGTCGAGCTTTCCGGCAGGAAATTCAATCATCACCTTGCCAACAGGGTATCGAAACTGGCGCTCAAGTACCACCCGGGTAGCACCTGAGCCATCTTCGATCAGAGGAATAATCATGACCGCCCCAGGATGAACGACATATTCTCGTAAAGCGACCGCACCATCAGGAAGTCTGACCGTGTCGCAAAATGCGTGGAGAAAATCCCCTTTGAACAACACAGTACTGGAGAGTTGTTTCTCAATTAGAGATGAGTTATCCATAAGTTTATGAAAAACCTAAACGTGATAACAGGGGAATTAGCAAAAAACAAAACCTAAGAATATCAAGACAACAATAAGTATGGTCTGAATAAACCTTTCCCTATTAGTTGCCAAAACAACTCAATCAAATAAAACCTATTGCACTCAGGTCCCAAGCATCTGAACAATGGCATTTGCACATAGTGACATCAAGCCGCTAGGAACCAACCCAAGAAGCAATACCAAAGCACCATTAACTGACAGTACAGCACGGACGTCAAGAGGTGCCGACACAGTGCTAGCAGTTATAGGAGCATCAAAGTACATAACCTTGACTACACGAAGATAATAAAACGCGCCAATCAACGACATCATGACGGCGAATACAGCCAACACAAGGTGAATAGTTTGACCCGAAGCAATCAAAGCCTGCAGAACAGAGAGCTTGGCGTAAAAGCCAACCATGGGAGGAATACCTGCCAGTGAGAAAAGACAAATTGCCATGACAGCAGCATAAAGCGGGCTTCGCTCATTCAAACCGGCAAAATCTGAAATTTCTTCACTTTCAAAGCCTTCACGAGCAAGTAAGAGGATGACACCAAAACTTGCCAAGGTTGTCAAAACATACGTGATGACATAGAACATGGACGAGCTATAGGCATTGGCTGCTGAATGGATATTGCCATTAATCACTCCGGACATTAAACCCAACAACACAAAACCCATTTGAGAAATAGTTGAAAAAGCAAGCATTCTCTTGAGATTTGTCTGCGCAATTGCAGCCAGATTACCAATAAGCAAAGAGCCAATCGAGAGGACCATCAACATTTGTTGCCAGTCAATAGCGAGCGGCAACATACCTTCAACTAATAAGCGAATAAAAATAGCAAATGCAGCAAGCTTAGGCGCTCCACCAATGAGTAGTGTTACAGCAGTTGGGGCTCCTTGGTAAACGTCAGGAATCCACATGTGAAATGGAACTGCGCCAAGTTTAAAAGCCAAACCAGCCACAATAAACACCAAACCAAATATCAACACCTGATGTTTGATCTGACCTGAATTTATCGCCCGGAACACCGCATTAATATCCAAGGAGCCAGTGGCACCATACATCATCGACATACCGTACAACAAGAAACCAGAAGCCAAGGCGCCAAGTACAAAATATTTCATCGCAGCTTCAGTCGCAATTACATTGTCGCGACGCAGAGCCACAAGTGCATAACTAGAGAGTGTGAGCAGTTCAAGTCCCATGTAAATTACGAGAAAATTATTTCCCGAGATCATGACAAACATGCCGAGCAAAGCAAACATACTCAAGCTGAACATCTCGCCACCACGCAACATATTACGATCAGCAGCATATGGTCGGCCATAAACCAAGGTAACCATCACTGCAACAGTAGCAAAGCACTTGAGCCAGTTGCCCATTTGATCGCTAACCACCATATTGCCAAAACCGTAAATTGTTATCCCTCCGCTTGCGTAAGTTGCCTGAAGAACGGCAACTGCTGCCAACGTCAGCAAGGTCAACACATAAGTAGTGGTGCGACGCAGGCTCTTTACACCGAGGTCAGCCAACGCAATTACGCAGGCCATGATGAGCAGGATAATTTCGGGGTAAACCGAGATCCAACTGAGTTTATCAATCATGTTCTATCTCTTAATTCAATTATGTCAATTCAGACTGATCAATTCAGCTTGGATAAGGCAACGTGTTTGAGCAACTCTGTCACTGATGTATCCATCACATCTGTGAATGGTTTCGGATAGACACCCATGTAGATCACAGCGATTGCCAATAGCGTCATCATGAGAAATTCACGTTTATTTATATCTACTAGGACTTTGACGTGATGATTAGCAACCGGGCCTAAATACACGCGTTTGAACATCCACAAGGTATAGGCGGCACCAAAAATCAAGGCACTGGCAGCACCAAAGCCAAGCCAGAAATTGGCTTTCACAGCACCCAGAATCACCATCCATTCACCAACAAAGCCAGCTGTACCTGGTAAACCACAATTAGCCATCGCAAATAGCAAAGCAAATGCAGTGAATTTTGGCATCGTATTAACTACTCCACCATAACTGGCAATTTCACGTGAGTGAACACGGTCATACAAAACACCAATTGATAAGAACATGGCTGCTGAAACAAAACCGTGCGCAATCATTTGCACGATTCCACCCGACACGCCTAGATCACTAAAGATAAAGAAGCCGAGAGTGACAAAACCCATATGCGCCACTGAAGAGTAGGCAACCAGTTTTTTCATATCTTTCTGAACCATTGCCACCAAGCCGACATAAATGACAGCAATCAACGACAAAGCAATCATCAACCACGCCCACTCTCGCGCAGCATCAGGGGCTATGGGCAATGAGAAACGAAGAAAACCATAAGCACCAAGTTTCAGCATAATGGCAGCTAGCACTGCCGAACCACCGGTGGGCGCTTCAACGTGAACGTCTGGCAACCAAGTGTGAACAGGCCACATAGGTACCTTCACCGCAAAAGCGGCCAAGAATGCAAAAAACAATAGTGTTTGAGTTGTGCCATCTAATGGAAGCATATACCACAGTGCTAGGTCAAAGCTACCACCCGACTTGATATACAAAAAGATAAGAGCAATCAACATTAAAAGAGATCCAAGCAACGTGTAGAGAAAAAACTTAAACGCTGCATAAATTTTATTTGGACCACCCCAAATACCAATAATTAAATACATGGGTATTAATGTGGCTTCAAAAAACACGTAAAACAACATGCCATCTAGTGCGCAAAAAACACCAATCATCAACCCGCTCAAAATCAGGAAAGCACCCATGTATTGATTAACACGTCGCGTAATAACCTCCCAACCAGCAATAACGACGACGACATTGATGAATGCAGTCAGCAATACAAACCAGAGCGAGATACCGTCCACGCCAAGGTGATAGTTCACATTGAAGCGTTCAATCCAAGACACATTCTCGACAAACTGCATTGCAGCCGTACCACCCTTGAAGCCTGCATACAGTGGCAAAGTAACAAGAAAACTAGCAACAGCCCCAATCAGAGCTACCCAGCGCACAGAACGCGCCTGATCATCTTGACCAAGTGCAAGGAGAACAACACCAAAAACAATTGGTGTCCAAATAGCCAAGCTCAGCAAACCCATTTTTATTATTCTCCTACTTGAGCCAGACGAAATACGTCATTAACACAAAAATACCCATGATCATGGCGAACGCATAGTGATACAGGTAACCGGACTGCACTTTACGTACAACACCCGAAACCCACGCAACAGCTTTCCAAGAACCATTAACCACCGTACCGTCAATCAAGAACTCATCGCCGCCTTTCCAAAAGGCGGTTCCCAAGGCTCTGGCACCTCGGGCCAAAACATTCTCGTTGAACCAATCCAAGTAGTACTTGTTTTCAAGGAGTGTGTAAATTGGTTGGACGCGAATTTTGATGGCAGCTGGTAAAGCTGGATTGATCATGTACATGTAATACGAAGATGCCACACCAGCCAATGCAAGCCAAAATGGCAAGCTGGTCAATGCATGCAAAGCCATTTGTGCCGGACCGTGAAATAATTTTGCAAGCTCTTCCATAGATGCATGTTTTTCAGCATTGATAAAGATAGCATCTTTGAAAAATTCGCCATATAGCATGGGCTCAATGGTCAAGAATCCGATCACCACGGAAGGAATAGCAAGCAGAATAAGCGGCACTGTCACAACCCAAGGCGACTCATGCGGTTTTTGATGTTCATTGTGGTGACCATGGTGATGATGTGCATCGGGATTTTGGTCGTAACGCTCTTTTCCATGAAAAACCAAAAAATACAAACGGAAAGAATAAAACGCTGTAATAAACACGCCAGCCAATACAGCAAATGAAGCAAAGCCTGCGCCAGGTAAGTGACTCTCGCTAACTGCTTCAATAATGCTATCTTTTGAATAGAATCCAGAAAAAAATGGCGTTCCAATCAACGCAAGCGACCCCAAGAGTGAGGTAATCCAGGTAATTGGCATGTATTTACGAAGTCCACCCATCCAGCGGATATCTTGATTGTGATGCACACCCATAATGACAGAGCCCGCAGCCAAAAATAGCAGTGCCTTGAAGAAGGCGTGGGTCATCAAATGGAATACAGCAACTGAATACGCAGAAGCACCAAGTGCAACTGTCATGTATCCCAATTGTGAAAGTGTCGAATAAGCGACAACGCGTTTAATATCGTTCTGAATGATACCCAGAAATCCCATAAATAATGCAGTGATAGCTCCTATCACAAGTACAAAATTCAATGCGGTATCGCTAAGTTCAAACAGTGGAGACATTCGCGCTACCATGAAAATACCTGCCGTCACCATTGTCGCCGCGTGAATCAAAGCAGAAATGGGCGTTGGGCCTTCCATTGAATCCGGTAACCAAACATGCAAAGGAAATTGTGCAGATTTCCCCATGGCACCAATGAACAAACAAATGCAGATAACTGTAATCAACATCCAGTCTGTTCCAGGGAATGTCAAATTAGCCAAATTTTCAGCCTTGGAAAAAACCTCCGCGTAATTGAGTGTGCCTGAAAATGCGGCAATCAAACCTATTCCAAGAATGAAACCAAAATCGCCTACACGATTAACCAAAAATGCTTTCATGTTGGCAAATATGGCTGTTGGCTTATTGAACCAGAAACCAATCAACAAATAAGAAACCAAGCCTACAGCTTCCCATCCAAAGAATAACTGAAGCATGTTATTGCTCATCACCAACATCAACATTGAGAAAGTGAATAGAGAAATATAGGCAAAAAACCGGTTATAGCCTTCATCTTCTTCCATGTAGCCGATGGTATAAATGTGAACCATCAAAGAAACGAAAGTGACAACACACATCATCATCGCTGTGAGTCCGTCAACAAGAAATCCAATCTCCATCTTAAGTCCCCCAACCACCATCCAGGTGTAGAGGGTTTCATTGAAACGAGCGCCATCAAACACCACATTTTTGAGGGTCATGGCTGAAAGAACGAAAGCCAGCAAAACTCCAAATATAGTGAGTGAATGCGACATACGTCGACCAATACAGTTGCCACCAAACTTCGTTCCAAGAATACCGGCCAGTACTGAACCAAGCAGAGGTGCCATTGGCACCGCTAGAAGGGTCATAGCAGAAAGGGTTTGATTCATCTTATTTAACCCTTAAGCGTATTGAGTTCATCTACATTAATACTGGACTTGTTACGGAACAACAGTACCAAAATAGCTAGACCAATTGCAGATTCAGCGGCAGCAACAGTCAGAATAAAAAACACAAAAATTTGGCCATGCAAATCTCCTAAATAATAGGAAAAGGCGACAAAATTTGTATTTACAGCCAGCAACATGAGTTCAATAGCCATTAATAAAACAATAAGATTTTTTCGGTTTAGAAAAATACCTATCACCGAGAGTGCAAATAGCATGGCACCAAGTGAAAGGAAATGACCAAGCGTTACATTCATACGACATCCCCCCCGGTCATATCATTGGTTGACTCATTCTTTGGAGCAACTTGTGTTGAGGCCATTTTGACAACCAACATACGGTTCTTTGAACGAACTTGAACTTGTTCAAACGGACTTACATATTTGCTGTCTTTCCGCTGACGAAGTGTCAAGGCAATTGCGGCGATCATGGCGACCAACAATATTGCTGCGGCAACTTCAATTGGATAAAGATACTGTGTGTATAAAAGTTTCCCTAGTTCTTTACTATTTGAAATTTCACCTGTTAATTGACCTGCCATAGCCATATGAGGTTCTTCTGTGCTTCGAAAACCACCCATTAGCACAGCAGCCATTTCCAATGCGATCAAAACACCAACAACTGCTGCAAGTGGAAAATTCTTCCAAAAGCCGTGACGAACACTATCAATATTGATGTCCATCATCATCACAACAAAAAGAAATAGAACCATCACAGCACCTACATAAACAAGTACAAGTGTGATCGATAAGAACTCAGCCTTAAGCAGCATCCAAACCATCGACGCTTGAAAAAAGGCAAGAACAAGATACAAGACAGCGTGAACTGGATTTCGGGCAGTAATTACCCGAAATGCGGCGAACAACAGTACCGCAGAGAACACATAAAAAAAACCAGTTTTGACATCCATAGGTGTAATTTCTTTCTTGCAGCAATTTAACGGTACTTAGCGTCTGCCGCTTTGCAAGCTGCAATTTCATTCTCAAATCGATCACCAACTGCCAGCAGCATATCTTTGGTGAAATATAGATCACCGCGCTTCTCACCATGGTATTCCAAGATATGAGTTTCAACGATTGAATCGACTGGACAACTTTCTTCACAAAATCCGCAAAAAATACATTTGGTCAAGTCAATGTCATAACGGTTAGTTCTACGTGATCCATCACTTCGAACTTCAGATTCAATAGTAATAGCCATGGCTGGACAAACTGCCTCGCAGAGCTTGCAAGCAATACACCGCTCTTCACCATTTTCATATCGACGCAAAGCATGAAGTCCACGAAACCTTGGTGACAATGGAGTTTTTTCCTCTGGGAACTGAATCGTTACCTTACGTCGAAAGGCATATCGGCCCGTTAAAGCAAGACCCTTAAACAATTCCAGCAACAAGAAACTTGAAAGGAAATCCTTAAGTGAGAAAACTGTTCGCTTAGGGGTTGAAGTAATTGTAGACATTATCAACTCCTGTTAATTCCAAATATTAAAGGAGGTCTGCATCCATGCACTGACGACAACCAGCCAAACTAAAGTAACGGGTATGAAAACCTTCCAACCTAAACGCATGATCTGGTCATAACGGAAACGTGGAAATGTCGCTCGCACCCAAATAAATAGGCTGACAACAGCGCATGTTTTAACACCAAGCCAGATCCAACCAGGTATCCAGTTTAATAGTGAGCTATCAATGGGCGATATCCAACCACCCAAAAACATAATAGAGGCCAAAATGGAAATAAGCCACATGTTTGCATATTCAGCCAAATAAAACATGGCATATGACATACCTGAATATTCGACCATGTGACCAGCCACAATTTCAGCCTCGCCCTCAACAACGTCAAAAGGATGACGATTGGTTTCTGCAAGTCCTGAAATAATATAAACAACAAAAATAGGCAGTAGGGGTAACCAGTTCCATGAAAGGAAATTAAGGCCCATATGAGCAAAGTAACCTTTCCCTTGCCCCGTAACTATATCTGTCATATTCATACTGGCCGAAACCATAAGTACTACAACTAAGCAAAAACCCATCGCTAGCTCATAACTCACCATCTGGGCTGAAGCTCGCATGGCGCCTAAAAAGGAGTATTTAGAGTTTGATGCCCATCCAGATATCACAACTCCATAGACTTCCATTGATGTAATTGCCATCACAAATAAAAGTCCTGCATTAATATTTGCAAGTGCTATATCTGGCCCAAAAGGAATCACAGCCCAAGCTGCCATCGCAGGCATGATCGTCAAAATTGGACCAATAAAAAATAAGCCTTTGCTTGCCGCCGTAGGTAACAATATCTCTTTACCTAACAACTTCAGTGCATCGGCAATTGGCTGCAATAACCCCCACGGACCAACCCGATTGGGTCCGAGCCGAACCTGCATCCAACCCAGAAATTTTCGCTCCCATAAAGTAAGGTAAGCAACGGCACCCATCAAAGGCAAGACTACGACCACAATTTTGATCAACGTCCAAATCACAGGCCAAGCCAAAGTAGTCCACCATGACTCATTGAACAAGCCATTTCCGAAGGAAAAAATCGCGTCAATCATGCTGCAACCTCCAGCGTCGCTTCAGTTCTTTTTGCATCTGCAGTACATTGCAGACTGGCTGCACGACGAACAATACCGTCGAGAGAATAGATATTCGCGACGACTGGCGGCATGGTAGACGGTGTTAAATCAATAGTTGAATGTGTTTTATTGCTCAGAATTACTGAAGATGAACAAAAATTCTCTAACGATTTCGCACTAGAAATATAACTTAATACAGCTTCTGAAGAGTCGAAATCAAAACCTGGTAAATCCAATAAATTAGCCAATACCCGTAACACCTTCCATGCAGGACGAGTATCACCTAATGGTTTCACTACTGCATGGAAACTTTGTATACGCCCCTCTGCATTAATAAATGTTCCTGGTGTTTCAGTAAATGGGGCAATAGGAAGAAGTACATCACTAAATTCCATATTCGCTTTGAATGGACTAAGTGTCACAACCATATCTGCTTGTTTCAAAGAAGCGATTGCTGATACTCCTACCGCAGAATCAAACTCCGGCTCTTGATTCAAAAGAATTACTGCTTTGAGTCCTCCATCAAGCATCTGCTTAGCATTTAAGCCACTCGGACCAGGTACAGCACCGGCGATCTGTGCACCAACGGTATTTGCTGCTTCCGTTAGATATCCTACAGTAGCTCCAGTTTGTTCACCAATCCAGTTTGCAACTGCTAAAAGACTAGATGCCTTAGCATGGTGCGCAGCGGCATTTCCAAGAAGAATAGCTTTGCGTTCACCACTAAGCAGTGACTTTGCAATGTTTTTACTAATCTCAGAAACATTCCCAACAGCTGGTGGCGTAACACCTTTTTCTAATGCGATTGATGTCGCAATGTCAACCAGCGCCTGCACCCACGTAGCATCTGGACACAGCACGCTGTTCGAGATAGGCAATGCCCAATCTTCTGCTTGAGATTGAACAATATTTACTAAACAGCCCTTACGGGTAGCCTGACGAATTCTTTGCGCAAACAGTGGGTGATCCTTACGTAGACTCGACCCCACAAATAGAACATGCTGAAGATCAGACAAAGATTCAATAGAAGTTCCAAGGTAACGTACGCCTTCGATCGCCATGAACTGAGCGTTGCGAAGACGGTAATCTATGTTTTCACTACCCAGTCCGCGAACTAAAACACTGGTCAGCGTCAACTCTTCCAGTGTGCTGTGAGGGCTGACCAAAGCACCAATGCTTTCTGCGCCGTGTTCAGACTTAATCTGTTTCAATCCATTAGCAACATATTCAAGCGCTGTCTGCCAATCAACAGACTTCCACTCACCGCCTTGCTTGAGCATAGGCGATGTTAATCTTTCATCGCTATTCAAAGCTTCGTAAGAAAAACGATCACGATCAGCAAGCCAGCACTCATTTACGGATTCATTCTCAAGAGGAACAACTCGCATTACCTTATTGTTTTTTACCTGAACAATAAGATTCGATCCTGTGGAATCATGTGGACTTACTGACTTGCGACGCGACAACTCCCACGTACGAGCGCTGTACCGAAATGGCTTACTTGTCAAAGCACCTACAGGGCAAATATCAATCATGTTGCCAGACAGTTCCGAATCAACTGATTTGCCAACAAAAGTCTCTATCTCGGCATGCTCGCCGCGATTCGACATTCCTAGCTCCATGACACCCGCAATTTCCTGACCAAAACGAACACAGCGTGTGCAATGAATGCAACGACTCATCTCTTGCATTGAAATGAGAGGTCCTACATCCTTAACTGGGACAACACGTTTTTCCTCGTCATAGCGTGATGAAGAAGATCCATATCCAACTGCCAAATCCTGTAACTGGCACTCACCGCCCTGATCACAAATTGGGCAATCCAAAGGGTGATTAATTAGCAAAAATTCCATGACCGATTTCTGCGCCTTTATCGCTTTATCGCTCTTGGTACGAACAATCATTCCTTGCGTCACAGGTGTGGCGCACGCCGGCATGGGTTTCGGCATTTTTTCAACATCAACCAAACACATGCGGCAACTTGCTGCAATGCTTAATTTCTTGTGATAACAAAAATGTGGAATGTAGGTACCGGCTTTGTCTGCTGCATGCATGATCATGCTGCCTTCGACAATATCTACCTTTTTGCCGTCGAGTTCAATTTCAATCATCGTAAGACTCGCTCAAACGTAGGCGGGGACCATACAGGTCTTGTGCTCTACGTGGTATTCAAATTCATGGCGGAAATGCTTGAGCATGGCTCTCACCGGCATCGCCGCTGCATCTCCGAGCGCGCAAATCGTACGTCCCTGAATATCTTCAGCAACTGAATTTAAGAGATCCATGTCAGCAGTCCGTCCTTGACCATTTTCAATACGATCAACTATGCGAGATAACCACCCTGTACCTTCACGGCAAGGCGTGCATTGACCGCAGGATTCGTGCATGTAGAAATAACTAAGACGTTGCAAGCTCTTAACCATGCAACGACTGTCATCCAAGACAATCACGGCACCTGAACCCAACATAGAACCAGCTTTTGCAATGGAGTCATAGTCCATTGTGCAATCCATCATGAGACTTACAGGCAAAATTGGTGACGAAGACCCACCAGGAATCACAGCTTTAAGTTGCCGACCACTGCGTACACCCCCTGCAATCTCTAGCAACTTAGAAAAAGGGGTTCCCATCGGAATTTCATAGTTACCAGGTAACTCTACATCGCCGCTAACTGAATATATTTTGGTGCCGCCATTGTTGGGCTTGCCGCACTCCAAATAGGCTTTACCGCCATTGCGAATTATCCATGGGACAGCAGCAAAAGTCTCAGTGTTATTTATTGTGGTCGGTTTGCCATATAAACCAAAACTTGCCGGAAAGGGTGGCTTAAACCGAGGTTGCCCCTTTTTACCCTCAAGGGATTCAAGAAGTGCTGTTTCCTCACCGCAAATATAGGCACCATAGCCATGAGCAGCATGTAGTTGAAAAGAGAAATTGCTGCCTAAAACGTTATCACCCAATAAGCCGACTGCACGCGCCTCTTCTAACGCCTCTTCAAAACGATTGTAGCTAGCAAAGATTTCGCCATGAATGTAGTTGTAGCCAACCGTTATTCCCATTGCATATGCAGCAATAATCATTCCCTCAATAACTATATGAGGATTAAATTGCAAAATATCCCTGTCTTTACAAGTGCCTGGCTCACCTTCATCGGAGTTACAAACTAAATATTTTTGTCCAGGAAATTGACGCGGCATGAAGCTCCATTTAAGTCCCGTCGGGAAACCAGCCCCTCCCCTACCTCGCAATGCAGAATCTTTTACAGTTGCAATAACCTGATCTTGAGTCAAACCTTCGCTGCCATCTTTTCCTAAAATTTTGCGAAGCGCTTGATAACCTCCACGTGCTTCATAGTCTTTCAAATGCCAATTTGCGCCATTCAAATCAGCATAAATTTGTGGATTGATATGCCGATCATGAAAACACGTCTGAACACCTGTGGCTTGAAACTGAGCAAGAATCTTTTCAGCCATCATTATTCATTCCCTGCGTTACGCAGACCATCGACCAACTGGTCAAGCTTTTCATCGCTCATGAAACTGCACATTGTTTGATCATTCACCAATAAGACAGGTGAATCTGCGCATGCGCCGAGACATTCACACTGCTGCAAGGTGAACATACCATCTGGCGTCGTATCACCCATGGTAATTCCTAACTTTTGCTCAAGATGCTTGAGTGCTCGACCACCATCACGCAACTGACAAGGCAAATTAGTGCATACATTAAGCTTGTACTTACCTACCTCATGCTGGTTGTACATGTTATAAAAAGTAGTGACCTCATGAACGGCGATAGGCGCCATTCCGAGATAGTCGGCTACAACTAGCTCGCTATCACTACCTACATAACCAGTTTCCTGCTGAACGATGGCTAGACAAGCCATCACAGCAGACTGCTTTTGATCAGCAGGATATTTCGCGACCTCTTTGGCGAAACGCGCCAGTGTCGCTTGAGTTATAGCTTTTGAGATCATCGATCAATCTCTCCAAACACAATATCCATTGTTCCAATCACGGCAACAACGTCCGCAATCATATGACCACTAGCTACCTCATTTAAGCCGGCTAAATGAACGTAACCCGGAGGACGAATTTTTAACCTGTAAGGCTTATTAGCGCCATCGCTCACGACATAAATACCAAATTCACCTTTTGGATGTTCAACCGCAGCATACGCCTCGCCTTCAGGCACATGAAAACCTTCAGTGAAAAGCTTGAAGTGATGAATTAACTCTTCCATGCTTGTCTTCATTGATTCCCGATCGGGAGGAGCCACTTTGTGGTTATCAGTGATGACCGGCCCAGGATTAAGTCGCAACCACTCAACACATTGCTTGATGATGTTGTTAGATTGCTTCATCTCTTCCATACGAACAAGATATCGGTCGTAGCAGTCGCCAGTTACCCCGACTGGAATATCAAAATCTAACCGATCATATGCATCGTAAGGCTGCTTTTTCCGCAAATCCCATTCAACACCAGATCCACGCAGCATTGCCCCAGTAAAGCCCATGTTCAAGGCACGTTCTGCAGTAACTACTCCGATATTTACGGTACGTTGCTTCCAAATTCTGTTTTCTGTGAGAAGGGTATGGTACTCACCCAAATAGACTGGAAAGCGCTGGGTGAAATCATCAATAAAATCTAGCAGCGAACCTTGACGGTTTTTGTTGAGCTCAGCTATACCCTTGGCATTACGAACCTTGTTAGCCTTGTACTGAGGCATGGTGTCAGGCAAATCACGATACACACCTCCTGGACGAAAATATGCAGCGTGCATACGCGCACCACTCACCGCCTCGTACATATCAAACAAATCTTCACGTTCACGGAACGTATAAATCAAAATTGTCGAGCTACCACAATCATTTCCATGCGATCCCAGCCACATCAGGTGATTAAGCAGCCGCGTGATCTCAGAAAACATGACGCGTATGTACTGGGCGCGTAACGGAACATCAATACCCAACAACTTCTCAATCGCCAAGCAATATGCATGCTCGTTGCACATCATCGACACATAGTCCAGCCGGTCCATATACGGCAAAGACTGAATAAACGTCTTGCTTTCAGCCAGTTTTTCAGTTGCTCGATGCAGTAATCCAATATGCGGATCAGCTCGCTGAACCACCTCACCATCCAGCTCAAGCACCAAACGCAAAACACCATGCGCAGCAGGATGCTGCGGCCCAAAATTTAGCGTGTAATTTTTTATTTCAGCCATGACACAAACTGCCTAGTGCAGGCCTCCATAATTATTTTCACGAATGATACGCGGCGTAATTTCGCGAGGTTCAATCGTGACCGTTTGATAAACAACTCTCTTGCTCACTGCGTCATAACGCATTTCAACTTCCCCGCTTAAAGGGAAATCTTTGCGAAACGGATGACCAATAAAGCCATAGTCAGTCAGGATTCGACGCAAGTCATTATGACCATCAAACACGATACCAAAGAGATCAAATGCTTCACGCTCAAACCAGTTGGCCGAATTCCAAATAGCCGTCACCGAAGCAACCACAGGAAATTCATCATCAGCCGCAAACACCTTTAGTCGAACCCGCTGATTCAAACTAACCGATAACAAATGCAACACCACACAAAATCGAGGACCTTCACAACCCACACCCTTGTAGTCGGAATAATCCACCCCGCACAAATCTACCATCTGCTCAAAACAACAGCTTGGTGCATCGCGCAAGATCCGAGCAACATTTAAATATTCAGAGGAACTCACAACGAGGGTCACCTCGCCCAATGCAACACTTGCTTGCAAGAGTTTGTCACCCAATGCAGCAACAATAGTGTTTTTCAGGACTTCAGGATTTACAGCAAAAACAGTCATCGAAATTCCCTCAAGCACGCGCAATGGTTTGCGTGCGACGAATTTTTTGTTGCAGTTGCATGATGCCGTAGATCAAAGCTTCTGCCGTTGGAGGGCAACCTGGCACATAGACATCCACCGGCACAATCCGATCACAGCCACGCACCACAGAATAGCTATAGTGATAATAACCACCACCATTGGCACACGACCCCATGCTAATCACCCAACGAGGCTCAGACATTTGGTCATACACCTTGCGCAAGGCGGGAGCCATCTTGTTACACAAGGTGCCCGCAACAATCATCAAATCAGATTGACGAGGACTGGCACGAAAAACTTCAGCACCAAATCGACTGATGTCATACCGAGCCGCCGCTGCATGCATCATTTCCACGGCACAGCAAGCCAAGCCAAAAGTCATAGGCCAGACCGAACCCGTCTTTGCCCAATTCATCACTGAGTCGTAACTAGTGGTGACAAAGCCTTCTTTTAAAATGCCTTCGATCATCGCCTTACTCCCAGTCAAGGGCCCCTTTTTTCCACATGTAGACAAAGCCTATGACAAGAATGCCCACAAACTCCATAACTGTCCAAAAACCCAACACCCCAATCTCCTTAAGAGCAACAGCCCAAGGAAACAAAAAAGCGATTTCAAGATCAAACAAAATAAAAAGAATCGCCACCAAGTAGTAACGAACATCAAACTTCATCCGAGCATCTTCAAATGCCTCGAAGCCACATTCATAGGGAGAGTTTTTAGCTGGATCCGGGCGATTAGGACCCAAAATATAACCAAGGACTTGGGGAACTACGCCAACAGCTATGCCAACCAAAATGAACATTAGAGCTGGCAGATACTGATCAAGGTTCATCTGAAATTCTGACCAAAGTCTTTACTTGTTATAAGAATTTATAACAAGACTGTTTACTTGGTGCCGTCGGCGAGACTCGAACTCGCAAAGCTTTCGCCACTACCACCTCAAGATAGCGTGTCTACCAATTTCACCACGACGGCGGTGTTCTAATGCCTTGATTGCCTGAGGTATCTTACGATTTTCGCTTTCAAGACAGCATGTAGTTTACCCTGATTTTATTCATTTTCTCGAATGAAATCAGGCAATTTAAATAGCGGTTTGTCAGCAAGTTGACAGCTACTATTTAGATGGGATTTGTGCTGCGCCAGAAGCTGCTATAGCGGGTACAGCAACTATCGGTGCAGGCACGGCAACAGGGGCACCTTCAAGCACACTACCGGAACTTGCAGCAGGACGTGCTGCACCAAAATAAGCCAGCATCAACGTACATACAAAAAACACTGTGGCCAACACAGCGGTGGTACGTGATAAAAAATTTGCACTTCCACTGGCACCAAACAAACTGCCAGAACCGCCACTACCAAACGCGGCACCCATGTCTGCACCCTTGCCATGCTGCACCAGAATCAGACCGATCATGGATACCGCAGCGATCATTTGAACGGCAAGAAGAATAGTTAGAAAAACGCTCATCAAAAACTCCTAAATATGTAGCAAGCAACACCCAAATCAGTGGGTAGAAGCAATAATTGATAAAAAATCTATGGCTTTGAGAGACGCCCCGCCCACGAGGCCCCCATCAATGTCTGGTTGTGCCAGCAACTGTGCAGCATTCGCTGCGTTCATGCTGCCCCCATAGAGGATATGAATACGGTCTGCCTGCGGTGTCGCAGCTTTCAACTGAGCTCTCAGCACAGCATGCACTTGTTGCGCCTGTTCGACGCTGGCCGTTTTACCTGTCCCGATCGCCCACACAGGCTCGTACGCGACCACAATTTCACTGATGCAGTGACCATTGGCATGAATCACAGCGGCCAGCTGCCTCTTGACAACCTCTTCCGTCTTGCCTGCTTCACGTTCTGCCAAGGTTTCACCAACGCAAACAATAGGGGTGATGCCACACGCCAAGGCTCGCTGAGTCTTGGCGGCAACAAGCGCATCTGTCTCAAAATGATACTGACGACGCTCAGAGTGGCCGACCAACGCATACCGCACACCAAATTCATTGAGCATGGCGCCAGAAATCTCACCCGTGTAGGCACCTGATACCTGTTGCGAGATATCCTGAGCCCCCAGATCAATGGAACTTTCCTCCAGCAAAGCTTGCAATTGGGCCAGATAGATTGACGGTGCACACAAGGCAACATGACATGTTGGCACTCCCAGTCCCGCCAAAATTCCTTTGACCAAGATTTCATTGCCAGCCAAGCTACCGTTCATTTTCCAGTTGCCTGCGATCAGCTTTTTTTTCATACTTTCCCCCAAGTCAAAACAATTTTGCCAACATGTTGATTGGATTCCATCAACGCATGCGCCTTGAATGCATCCTGTGCTGGAAATGTGCTGTGAATTACCGGCTTGATTCGACCCATTTCAATCAATGGCCAGACATTTTTCAAACACGCTTGTGCGATCGCTTCTTTAAATGCAACCGGCCTTGCCCGCAAAGTCGAACCCGTCACAGTCAAACGGCGACGTAGGACCAGACCCGCATTGATTTCACTCTTGGTCCCGCCCTGCAAAGCAATAATGACCAACCGGCCATCTTCACTTAAGCATTCAACTTCTTTGGCGACATAGCTGCCAGCGACCATATCAAGAATAACGTTGACCCCCTTGCCATCAGTCAAGCGTTTGACTTCGTCCTTGAAATCATGCGTCTTGTAATTGATGGCATGGTCAGCCCCCAAATCCAGGCACGCTGCGCATTTCTCATCACTGCCTGCAGTGACAAACACAGTTGCACCCATCGCTTTGGCCATCTGAATGGCCGTTACACCAATGCCGCTGGAACCACCTTGAACCAACAACGTTTCACCTTTTTGAAGGCGCGCGCGGTCAAACACATTGCTCCAGACCGTGAAAAACGTTTCAGGCAGCGAAGCCGCCTCCACGTCACTCAAGCCCTTGGGCACTGGAAGGCATTGCCCCACTGGGGCGACACAAAATTCAGCATAGCCACCGCCGGCCACCAGCGCACAAACACGGTCACCCAGTTTAAAACCTGCTTGCGACAGCTCGCTTGCGTCACCTTGTTCAATTACACCCGCCACCTCAAGCCCCGGAATATCCGAGGCACCCGGCGGCACAGGGTAATTGCCCGTGCGCTGCAAGACGTCAGGCCGGTTCACCCCGCTGGCCGACACGCGAATGAGAAGTTCACCCATGCCTGGCACAGGCACAGCGTGCTGCGCCAAGCGCAACACTTCTGGCGCTCCAAAAGAGCTTATATCGATAACGTTCATAGTCATTTCAGGCGATAGCCCCCGTGCAATATGCGTAGACAGCTATCGATTTCGTAGCGAATGAAATAATCAAACCTGTGCAGGACGTTCCAGCAAAGCCTTCATGGACAGCTTGATGCGGCCCTTCTCATCAGTTTCCATGACCTTGACCTTGACGATCTGACCTTCGGTCAAGTAGTCGGACACCTTCTCGACGCGCTCGTGGGCGATCTGGCTGATGTGCAGCAGACCATCTTTACCCGGCAGCAAGTTGATCAAGGCTCCGAAGTCCAGAATCTTGACGATCGGACCTTCGTAGATTTTGCCGATCTCGACTTCAGCCGTAATCTGTTCAATGCGACGTTTGGCTTCTTCAGCCTTGGCTGGATCGCTTGATGCAATGGTGATAGTGCCGTCTTCATCGATGTTGATCTGAGTGCCGGTTTCTTCGGTCAGCGCACGAATCACGGAGCCGCCCTTGCCAATCACGTCACGAATCTTCTCAGGATTGATCTTCATGGTGAACAGACGCGGAGCAAAGTTGGACACTTCGGTCTTGGCTTCAGCCATGGCTTCCTGCATCTTGCCCAGAATATGCATACGCGCTTCCTTGGCCTGAGCCAAAGCCACTTGCATGATTTCCTTGGTAATGCCCTGGATTTTGATGTCCATCTGCAGCGCAGTAATACCGTTGGTGGTACCGGCTACCTTGAAGTCCATGTCGCCCAGATGATCTTCGTCACCCAGAATGTCGGTCAGCACGGCGAAGCGGCCTTCTTCCTTGATCAGACCCATGGCGATACCGGCCACGTGGGCTTTCATTGGCACACCCGCATCCATCAGCGATAAGCAACCGCCACAGACCGAAGCCATCGATGAGGAACCATTGGACTCTGTGATTTCAGAAACCACACGCATGGTGTACGGGAAATCTTCCTTGCTCGGCAGGCAGGCGGCCAAAGCACGTTTTGCCAGACGACCATGACCAATTTCACGGCGTTTTGGCGTACCCACGCGACCGGTTTCGCCGGTGGCGAACGGAGGCATGTTGTAGTGCAGCATGAAGCGGTCTTCGTACTCGCCAGCCAGCGCATCAATGCGCTGTGCATCGCGCTCAGTACCGAGGGTGGTTACCACCAAAGCCTGGGTTTCGCCACGCGTGAACAAGGCTGAACCATGGGTACGAGGCAACACACTGTTGCGAATTTCAATGGCGCGCACCGTGCGGGTATCGCGACCATCGATGCGAGGTTCGCCGGCCAAAATCTGGCTACGCACAATCTTGGCTTCAATGTCAAACAACATGCCTTCAACAGCCACGCCGTCAAATGCTTCGCCGTCGGCCTTCAAGGCGGCCATGACTTCTGCATAAGCGGAGCGGCAAGCTTGCGTACGGGCTTGTTTATTGCGGATTTGGTAAGCGGCTGCCAGCTTTTCACCAGCGAGTGCGCCCACCTTGGCGATCAACGGTTCGTTCTTGGCGGGGGCTTTCCAGTCCCACATCGGTTTGCCAGCGTCACGCACCAGTTCGTGAATCGCATTGATGGCGATGTTGCCTTGCTCATGACCAAACACCACGGCACCGAGCATGATTTCTTCGGACAATTGCTGAGCTTCGGACTCAACCATCAACACAGCGGCTTCGGTACCAGCTACCACGAGGTCCAAGATGGAATCCTTGCGAGCAGTCTGACCGGGGTTCAGGACGTATTCGCCATTGATGTAGCCCACGCGAGCAGCACCAATCGGACCGCTGAACGGAATGCCGCTGACAGACAAGGCCGCGCTGACCGCGATCAAGGCTGCAATATCAGCATCCACTTCCGGGTTCAACGACAGCGTGTGGACCACCACATGCACTTCGTTGAAGAAACCTTCAGGAAATAACGGACGAATAGGACGGTCAATCAGACGACTGGTCAGCGTTTCAAATTCGCTAGGGCGGCCTTCGCGCTTGAAGAAGCTGCCGGGGATCTTGCCAGCAGCGTAGGTTTTTTCAAGGTAATCAACGGTCAAGGGGAAGAAATCTTGTCCGGCTTTGCCTTCAGTCTTGGCGACCACGGTGGCCAGCACGACGGTGCCATCCATGTCCAGCAGCACCGCACCAGTGGATTGGCGAGCGATTTCGCCGGTTTCCATGGTGACGGTGTTTTGACCCCATTGGAAGGTCTTGGTAACTTTATTGAAAATGCTCATTTTGTGTCCTGTTCAATTTAGAAAAATATGCGCAAGGTGACGACCACCTTGCCCGAGCCCGGATTCAGCCTCACAGAACACGAATGCCATTCCAAAGAAATTCAACTCAAACTTCTTTGGAATGACACAGCTTCGCTCTGTTTTTGCCTTCTCCGAAGTAAAAAACGCCTGAGCTAGGAACCTAACTCAGGCGTTCATCATTCGACAAATCGATTACTTACGCAGACCCAACTTGGCGATCAGTGCGATGTAACGGTCTGCATCTTTGGAGCGTAAATAGTCCAACAGTTTGCGACGACGGCTCACCATGCGCAGCAGGCCACGGCGACCATGGTGGTCTTTGGCGTGGGTCTTGAAGTGAGGTGTGAGTTCGTTGATACGGGCGGTCAACAGTGCAACTTGCACTTCAGGGCTACCTGTGTCACCGGGTTTACGTGCATTGTCTTGGACAACAGCGGCTTTGATGCTGGATGCGATCATTTGATATTTCCTGTTCGATGTTTACTTGCGTCAGGCGCTGGAACTGCCCCTGACGTGTGCTTGTGCGATGTGCAAAGCCAGTCAATTATAACCAGCCCTGAAAAACCGTTACTTAACGACCTGAATCTGTGTCACGACATACTGGTCTTTGACTTGCTCGGCCACAAATTTGATCTTGTCACCAGGCTTGACCAGGTCAATCAGCTTCGAATTGGAAACACCGTATTCCATCGTCATCGGCCCCATCCCGATACTTGCAATGGGGCCATGCTTGAGAAGAATTGTTTTGTCTTTCGGATAGATCTTCAAGACCTCACCATTGGCCATTGGAACGGCTGCGGCAGGAGGGGCTTTAACGGATGACTGCGCAAACGCAGTGGCCACCGAGGCTGCAAGCAGCACAGTAAAAGTAATATTTTGAACGAGTTTCATAAGTTTCCTTTTAGAAAAAATCAAGACGTGAGGGACAGCCGCCTGCGCATCAGCAGCAGCCACACTCCGGGAATCACCAGCATCGATAGCAGCGGCGCGGTCACCATGCCGCCCACCATGGGCGCCGCGATGCGCTGCATCACCTCCGAACCGGCACCGCCGCTCCACAAAATCGGCAGCAGACCCGCCAAAATGACGGCCACGGTCATGGCTTTCGGGCGTACACGCAAAACGGCCCCTTCCGTGATAGCTTCCAGCAACAGCGCCTCCGAAGGCTCGCATCCTGCCTTCAGGCGACGCTCCCACGAACCCTTGAGGTACACCAGCATCACGACACCAAACTCGGCCGCCACGCCCGCCAGGGCAATGAAGCCCACCGCCGTGGCAATCGAGACCGCGTGCCCCAAAGCCCAAATCAGCCAGAAGCCCCCCGTCAGCGCAAACGGCACCGCCAGCAGGATCAGCGAAGCCTCGTCAAAGCGTCGAAATGTCAGGTACAGCAGCAAAAAGATGATGGCCAGTGTGAAAGGAACGACCACCTTGAGACGCTGCGCAGCCCGTTCCATGTATTCAAACTGGCCGGACCACGAAATGGCATAGCCGGCCGGGAGCTTGACTTCACGCCCTACGCGTGCCTGCATATCGGTCACCGCCGAGCGGAGGTCACGCCCGTGCAAATCGACATAGACCCAGCCGGAAAGACGCGCATTCTCGCTGCGCAGCATCGGCGGACCATCTTCAATCTTGACTGTCGCCACATCTGACAAGCGCAATTGAGCGCCCTTCTCCGTGACGAATGACAAATCGCGCAGCTTCTCCAGTGAATCTCTCAGCTCGCGCGGGTAACGCACATTGATGGGAAACCGCTGGCGTCCCTCCACCACTTCGCCCACATTGTCGCCACCGATGGCAGATGACACCAAAGTTTGCACATCAGCCACGTTGAGCCCATAACGGGCGGCCGCCACCCGGTCAATTGTCATGTCGATGTAACGGCCACCAACCAGGCGTTCCGCCAGCGCCGAAGTCACACCGGGCACGTCCTTCACCACCTTTTCAACTTCGCTAGCCAGCCGGTCAATCACGGCCAGATCTGGCCCGGTCACTTTGACACCGACCGGACTCTTGATCCCAGTGGCTAGCATATCGATGCGGTTACGAATCGGCGGCACCCAGATATTGGACAAGCCCGGCACCTTCACCGCCTTGTCGAGTTCCTGGACCAGCTTGTCAGGCGTCATGCCAGCGCGCCACTCGTCGCGTGGCTTGAACTGAACCGTGGTCTCGAACATTTCGATCGGTGCGGGGTCGGTGGCGGTTTCAGCCCGTCCGGCCTTACCGAACACGCGCGCGACCTCGGGCACGGTGCGAATCATCCGATCCGTCTGTTGCAATAGCTCCGAGGCCTTGGCCGCCGACAAGCCCGGCAACGCCGACGGCATGTACAACAGGTCGCCCTCGTCCATCGGCGGCAAGAACTCACCGCCCAACTGCGACAACGGAATCACGGCACTTGCCAAGGCGAGCAACGAAACCGCGATCATCACCCTCGGGAACCGCAGCACCCAAGCCAATACCGGCCGGTACAGCGCAATCAGCAACCGATTGATCGGGTTCGCTTGCTCATGCGGAATGCGGCCGCGAATCAGGTAGCCCATCAACACCGGCACCAGCGTCACGGCCAGGGCGGCAGCGGCCGCCATGGAGTAGGTTTTGGTGAACGCCAGCGGGGCAAAGAGTCGCCCTTCCTGCGCTTCCAGCGTAAACACCGGGATGAAAGACAAAGTGATGATCAGCAACGAGAAGAACAGGGCTGGTCCAACTTCGACCGCCGCCTCGCTCATCACTGTCCAGCGCGACTCGGACGTCAGCGTCTGATTCGGATGCGCTTCTTCCCACGCTTCCAGGTGCTTGTGGGCGTTCTCGATCATCACCACTGCCGCATCGACCATGGCGCCAATGGCGATCGCAATACCGCCCAGCGACATGATGTTGGCGTTAACGCCCTGGTAGCGCATCACCATGAACGCCGCCAGAATGCCCACCGGCAAGGACACGACAGCCACCAGCGAGGATCGCAGGTGAAACAGAAACAGCAGGCAGACCACCGCCACCACGATGAACTCCTCAATGAGCTTGTTGCTCAGATTACTCACCGCACGCTCAATCAGCTGCGAACGGTCATAAGTGGGCACGATCTCCACGCCGGACGGTAAACTGTCTTTGATCTGCGCCAGCTTGGCCTTGACCGCCTGAATCGTCTCCAGCGCGTTCTTGCCGGTGCGCATGACAATCACACCGCCCGCGACTTCACCCTGCCCGTCCAGCTCCGCAATACCGCGCCGCATCTCCGGCCCGATCTGTATGCGGGCCACATCACCCAGCCGCACTGCGACGCCTTTGGCGGAGGCGCTCAAGGGAATGTTGCGAAAGTCTTCCAGACTGGCCAGATAGCCTTTGGCCCGCACCATGTACTCGGTTTCCGCCAGCTCGATGACCGCGCCCCCGGCTTCCTGATTGGAGCGTTGTATAGCTTCGATCACCTTGGCATGCGGAATGCCGTAGGCCCGCAAGCGGTTCGGATCCAACACCACCTGGTACTGGCGCACCATGCCGCCCAGGCTAGCCACTTCGGCCACGTTGGGCACTGACTTCAACTCGAACTTCAGAAACCAGTCCTGTAGTGCACGCAGCTGGCTCAAGTCAAGATGGCCGGTGCGGTCCACCAGGGCGTACTCATAAATCCAGCCCACGCCAGTGGCATCCGGACCCAGCGCGGCGGTCGCACCCGGTGGCAGTTTGGACTGCACTTGATTCAGGTACTCCAGCACCCGCGAGCGCGCCCAGTACAAGTCCGTGCCGTCCTCGAACAGCACGTAAACGAAAGAGTCGCCGAAGAAGGAATAGCCGCGCACCGTCTTGGCGCCCGGCACCGACATCATGGTGGTGGTGAGCGGGTAGGTGATCTGGTTTTCCACCAGCTGCGGCGCCTGTCCCGGGTAACTGGTGCGGATGATGACCTGCACGTCCGACAGATCCGGCAAGGCATCCAGCGGCGTGCGGGCCAGCGACCACAAACCGCCAGCGACCAGCAGTACCGTCGCCAGCAGCACCAAAAACCGGTTGGCAATTGACCAACGAATGAGTTTGGCAATCATGGCTGGCCACCCGTGGCGACAGGTTTCATGCTTTGCAGAACATAGTCATCACCCTGCTGGAAGAACTCGAACTGAACCTTCGACCCAACCTTCAGGTCTTTAGTCAAAGCGTTGCCAGGATTTTTGAACGGCATGGTCATCGCACCCCATTTCAGCGCGGCGATAGGACCGTGCGAGATACGCACTTCGCCCTCGTCAATCGACTTGATTTGGCCCACTGCGGCATAAGTGACAGGCGCTACCGCGTTCCCGGAACCGGCCTCCAGTCGGCCAAGCCCCGACTTCAGACTGGCTTCCGAATCGAGCATGAACTGCCCGGACGACACAATCTTCTGCCCCTCTGTCAGACCCGATTTGACTTCGACATCGCCGCCGCTCTCGCGCCCCAGCTGGACATCCACCGGGCGGTACTGGCCACCCTCGCCCGCCACGATGACGACCGTGCGCTTGCCGGTCGCAATCACCGCTTCTTGGGGAATCACCAATGTCTGCGCCGCACTAGCCTGCTTGAGCATCACGCGCACAAACATGCCAGGTTTGAGCACCAGGCCGGGATTGCGCAACTCAATCCGCGCCTTGAGCGTGCGGGTGGCTGGATCAACGTCAGGAAGAATCGCCGACAGCTTGCCGGTAAACGCATCGCCCACACCGGCGACATGCACTTCAGCTGCGCTGCCAGTACGTACCTGGGAGGCCAGCGCCTCGGGCACATCCGCCATCACCCACACCGTACTCAGATTGACGATGCGAAACATCATCATGCCCGGCGACACCATGGCACCATCCCGAACACCCAACTCGGCCACCACACCTGAGATAGGCGAGTTCAAGGTAAAGCGCGTTTGCGCCACACCTGACTTTTCGGAACGGGCCACCACATCGTCTGGTATCGACAAAAGCTTCAGGCGCGCACGGGACGCATCCACCAGCCCGGCCCCGGCTTGTGCGCGGCGCACGCCCAGATACTCCTCCAGCGCCGCCGCCCAGTCCGGCGCATAAATGGTTACCAGCGCCTGGCCTTTGGCAACGGGATCGAGCACGGCACGTACATGGAGCTTCTCGATATAGCCCGTGACGCGCGACTGAACCACCTCGGTGGCCCGTTCGTTCTGGGCCACCACGCCAACGGCGTCCAGACTGGACGACAAGTCTGCCTTGCGCACCAGCGCGGTACGGATACCGAGGTTTTGCGCAACCCCGGCATTGACCTTTACGCCGCCGGAGTCCGTCGCTTCATCGGCAAAAACCGGCACCAGCTGCATGTCCATGAACGGCGACTTGCCCGGCTTGTCGAATTTGGTGCCGGGCGCCATCGGGTCATGCCAATACAAGACGGGACGCCCGGTTTGGGGATCAATCTTCGTTGTTGAGGCGGGTGCCGAAGCTGGCAAATTGCTCTCAAGTGCCGTGGTCTGATGCCGGGCGCCCAATTGGTACGCCCCCACAGCAATCAAGGCACCGGCGATGACGCCCGCTGAAACCAGAGTGGTCGTTTTCATTGGTGTACTCCTTGGGCGTGAGACATGGCGGATTCGCCGTAAACATAGGTCAGTTGGGCCCACAAGCGGGCCGTTTCACGCGCCAGATCCAGCAACTGGAGTTGGGCTTCGACATCGGCGCGCCGGGCTTCCAGCACCGAGGCCAACGTGCCCTGGCCCGCCCGGTAAGCCGCCGTAGAGAGCTCAATGCGCTGACGCACCACAGGTAGCAGTGCTTCGGCCAAGCTTTTACGGCGCTCTACCAGGCTTTGCCATTCCGCGTAGCTGGAGCCAAAGTTCATCTGAGTGTCACGAAGCAGGTCTTCATGCAAGGCATCGGCCTGCTCCATCTGTGCCTTTTTGGCGGCAATGTCGCGATCCTGCTTGCTTGAGGCATTCAGGACCAGCGGAATATTGACGCCCAAGGTAACCATACTGGTGTCTGAATTACCGCCTCGGCTGTAGCCCAATTCCCAGGTCCAGTTGGGCCGCTTATTGGACTGTGCAATGGCCAATTCCGCCTGAGCCACCTCGCGCTCACTCGCATGTGCCGCAACGGGCGGCGATGATGCGACCACCTCCGGGTTCGTCAAATTCAGCGCCAGCACGTCGATGTTGGGCGCCCGCCCCAGCTCCCGTTCAGCCTCTTTGCCAAGCCAGCGCGACAAAACAATCTGGGCCAAACGGGCCTGTTTGTCGGCTACCAGCAGCCGGTCATGGTTTTGCAGCAGCATGGCCGTGGCCATGGGCGACTCGGCGGCGGACGCCTTGCCCGCTCTCAATTGCGAATCGAGGGTTTGCACTTGCAACTGAATTTCCCCATCCATCACATTGAGCAGCGCGCGCGACTGCAGCGCGTAGTAGCGATCAAACCAGGCGGTCGCGACATCCCGGCGCAGGTTGGAGATCAAACTGAGCCGCATAGCCTCCTGGCGCGCCACGTCCAATTCGGCGCGGCGGCGAAACAAGCTTCGCTTGTCGGTGCTCACATATTCCTGCATCAGACCGATACGGCGCGTGGAACTCACCAGGCTGCCGCTGCTGTCAGGCCCATTAACCGGCAAGTCATCAGCGACAAGCCGCAACACCGGGTCGGGCAGTTGCCCGGCCGACACCGCCATGTCGCGCGCAGCCTGAGTGCCTGCGGCGGCGGCGTTCAAAGCAGGCGCATGGTCGATCGCTATGCCAAGTGCGTCATCGAGCGACAAAAGCCCGACCGACTGCGCATGTAGCGGCGATGCGGCCAAGAAAAGCAAGGATGAGACCGCTGCCGAGATGGCATGGCCCTTGAAACCCGAAAAACGTAGAAACATGAAACTCTCCGAAAACACAAGGCGAATAAACGCCAGACGATGCACAAGCGTGCATCACCCAAAGTGTTCAGAGAGGGGTCAAATGCGCAGCCGACCGCTGCGCCAAAGAGGCGGTGGAGACGTGGTGCGCGCCAGCAAAGACGCTTGCACAAAGGTTTCGCCAGTGGGCTGTGCCAGCGCCAGTGACGGCACGACCATCAGGAGAAAGAGTGCGGGCTGAAAATCAATCGGCTGAACCGAGTTCACCGACTGGTTACCCTGATCGCAATGCTGAACGCATAAAGCGCTGGGACCGGTGTCGCTGCTCATGTCCATATCCATGCCCATCTCGTCGCAGGACATGCCTGCCATCTCATGATGGGAGGGTTCTTGAACCGAGGCCTTGGCCGCAGTGAGCACCGGGCACGCATACACCGACACAGCCAGCTGGGAAAAGATGATTCCCAGCAACGCAATCCAGGCAAAAAGTGAGCGGCGGTAAAACGTCATGATGAGATTTCATTGTAGCCACCGCTCCGCACTGAAGCGGCTGGCTATTGAATAGGCCTTTGCATTTTGCAGGTCGTAGGCAGCTCGGCACGGGCAGCGGTGATGGTTTTGATCACCCGAAAACCGTAGCCCGAGCCCTCCACATCAAACTTGACGCCGGGGCTGCCCAGTTTCTCCATCAGGCCCACCACCAACGGCTGCTGGAACTGGTGATCGGACGCCCGCATCACCCCATTTTGTGAAGCAAATGTGACGTTAGCTCTTTCTAGCTGTGCGCTGACAGCTATTGAATTAATAGTACCTGCTTTTTCAATCGCCTGTGCCAGCGACTCCACCATCAGCTGCATGCGCATGTGAACATAGTCGTCAGCGGGCTTAGGGTAACGCTGGCGAAACGACTTGTAAAAGGCTTCGCTGGATGCGCCCTGCACATTGGGCAGCCAGTCGGCCACGGCCACCACTTTGCCGATACCCGCCTCGCCAATGGCCGCCGGCGCACCCAGGGCATTGCCGTAAAAGGTGTAGAACTTGCCTTCAAAGCCAACCTCTTTAGCGGCCTTGACCAAGAGCGTCAGGTCATTGCCAAAATTGCCAGTGATGACGGCTTGTGCGCCACTGGCCTTGATCTTGACGGCATAGGGCAAAAAGTCTTTGACGCGCCCCATGGGGTGCAACTCCTCGCCCACCACCTGCACGTCCGCTCGCGTGGCCGCCAACTGGCGCTTGGCTTCGCGCGCGACTGCATGACCAAAGCTGTAGTCCTGCCCAATGATGTAAACGCTTTTAAGCGCTTTGTCGTCCTTGATCACGTCCATCAAGGCCGTCATCCGCATGTCGGCATTCGCGTCGAAGCGAAAGTGCCAGAAGCTGCATTTTTCGTTGGTCAAAATCGGATCGACCGCCGAGTAGTTCAAAAACACCACGCGCTTGCTCGGCTCACGCTCGTTGTGTTTATTGATGGCGTCAATCAATGCTGCGGCGGTGGCCGATGAGTTGCCTTGCATGATGAACTGCGCGCCGTCATCGATGGCCGACTTGAGGGCGGTCAAGGCTTCCTCGGTCTGGCCCTTGCTGTCAAAGCGCTCCAGCACCAGGGGCCGGTTGCCACCAGCCGTTGCACCCAGTTTGACGCCACCGCGGGCGTTGACGCGCTCCATCGCCCAAACCAGGTTGCGAAAGACCGCCTCACCGGTGTTGGCAAACGGGCCGCTCAAGCTCTCGATCATGGCCACCTTGATGGGTGCAGGCGCCGGTTGCGCCATCGCCAGCATTGGCGTGCATAGCGCCAGCGCCATCAATTTCAAGGGTTTGATGCGAAAAATATACATTGGGGAATCTCTCTTGAATACCGCCACTTCATTCGCAGATTCGATGCAAGCGCAGGTTCATGGTGAACGCGGCGCAGTGTACACAAGGAGTTAAACCATGTTTTTTGCCACCACCGCCCCCGCCCATCTTCGCCGTCAAGCCTTCTCACCTGCTGAGCGTTCGCTGGAGCGTTTTCTCACCGAGACGCAATTGGCCAGCCGCCAAAAGTCATGCGCCGTCGCACAAGACGACAAGTCCTACACGCTGACGTTTGATGTGCCCGGCGTTGCCAAAGACCAGCTCAATATCGGCATTGAAGGCTGCATCGTGCGCATTACGACCAAAGAAGGTGCGCCGCGCCAGTACCAACAGGCTTACGAATTGCCGCAGGACATCGACACCGCCAGCAGCGAAGCCAAACTGGAGAACGGCGTTCTCACGCTCAATCTCGTCAAGCTTGTCCCCGCAAGCCGGGTCACCGAGCTGACCATCCACTAATCGCTATCAAAAAAGTAGCTGCTTACGCATGCTGCACGGGGGCTAGAGCCCTATTTAAAGCATATCGAGCGGCCAGCGTGGTTTGACGTCAAAAGCGTAAACCTCGCTGGCTGCTTGCTGTCCAGACTGCAAACGCATGGCAGCGGCCATCGCGATCATGGCACCGTTGTCGGTGCACAAATGCAGCTCGGGGTAATGCACCCGCACCTGACGCTTGGCGCACTCGGCGTTGAGCTGCTGGCGCAAGCTGCGATTGGCACCCACGCCGCCCGCCACCACCAGCCGTTTCAGTCCGGTTTGCTTCAAGGCAATCAGCGACTTTTTCACCAGCACCTCGACAATCGCCGCTTGCGTGGAGGCGGCCAAGTCAGCCAACATAGGCGCAGGCAAAGCCTCCACCGCGCAGTTCAGCGCCAGCGCCAGCTTCTTGGCTTGCACCATCACCGCAGTTTTCAGCCCTGCGAACGAGAAATCAAGGTTATTACTTTTGAGCAAAGGGCGCGGCAACTTGAACGCCTCGCCGTTGCCCTGCTCCGCCAGTTTGGACAAAGCCGGGCCGCCCGGATAACCCAGGCCCAGCAACTTGGCCGACTTGTCAAAGGCCTCACCGGCGGCATCGTCAATGGTTTCACCCAACAACTCGTAGCGCCCGACCCCGTCCACCCGCATCAATTGCGTGTGGCCACCGGAGACCAACAAGGCAACAAACGGGAACTCGGGCGGATCATTGCTGAGAAATGGCGACAGCAAATGCCCCTCCAGGTGATGAACGCCCAGCACCGGTTTACCTAACGCAGCCCCCAAGGCGCACGCCACGCCAGCGCCCACCAACAAGGCACCGGCCAGACCGGGGCCACGGGTAAAAGCCACCACATCCACATCAGCCAGGGTTTTGCCAGACGTGGCCAGTACCTGCTCGGTCAGCGGCAGCACGCGGCGAATATGGTCGCGACTCGCCAGCTCGGGCACCACACCGCCATAGGCCTGATGCATCTCGATCTGGCTGTACAGCGCGTCCGCCAGCAGCACCGGCACGCCACTGCCTCGCACCTCGACCAAGGCGACACCGGTTTCATCACACGAGGACTCGATCCCCAATACCTGCAGGTTTTTTGACATAGGGGGCGAGTTTAGGGGATGGGAACTGAAGGCGGGGTAAATGACTATTCACGTTGAGTTGAAGACAGCGAAATGTCTAATGCAATCGCCAATGCTCTGACCTTGAATGGCCGAGTAGCGATGGCGATGACTGTCGTTAAAGACTCTTCCTCACCACTTTATTCTTGAGTAAGTTCACCAGCTCCTTGTCATTGCGGCGAATGTGCAATGACAACCAGTCACGCAGCACCGTGGACAATTGCGAGGCCACGGTAATGCTGCCAGCTTCATATTTTTTCTGCAGAACTTGCAAGCTTTCTATGAATTTTTGGTGCCCTATCTTGTGCCCCTCCAGGTTCTTGAAATGGATGGAAGCCATCAAGTTCGCTTCTCTTTGCAAGTGGCCTACGGTGTAGGAAATCAGCTTTTTCATCACGTCTGAAACAATTTCTTGTCCACGACCATCACTCGTCGCTGTGTGCAATTCATTAACCAAATCAACCAGGTGACGATGATCTGTGTCGATCGACCCATTGACAATCACCATATCCTCTGCCCATTCAAAATATGCCATCCCTACGCTCCTATATTTTGTTGCTGATTAATGAATAAGTAAAAGAGGTTTAGCTTTTACGCGATAGAGACGCCAGTATTTTTCTTAAAGCGATGCGCAGCTCCTTGATTTCAAGCAGGATGAACGGACGCAGCCGTTTCATCTTTCGCCACAAGATTTCGATGCGATTGAGTTCAGGAGAATACGGCGACAAAAAGTGAATATGCAATCCCTTGGACGCCCATTCTGGAAATAAAGCCAGGGTGGCTTGGGCGGTGTGGATGGGGCCATTGTCCAGCCATAGATGCATTGGTATTTGCGGATTGCACTTGGCGCCAGAGCGTTTCCCCAGGCCCTGAAATCGGCACCATCCACACGACCCTCCTTGAAACACATGCTCACGGGCTTGAGATTGAAATCGCAGCACCCGATGCCATTGAGCCGGGCGCGTGTGCCGGTTTTCATCTCATGGGCATGCGGCTCACCTTTGGGTGCCCAGGCCTGCGTTGATGGCGGGTTTTCCGTGAAACCACTTTCATCTCCGAACAGCACACAGACAAGGCCCGCAGCTTCCTGCGCCAAATGCACTTCAATGTCTTTGCTGGTTTGCTCAAACCGCTGGGGGTCCCTCTTTTTTAAGCTGTAGCGTGTCCTTTGAAAGCTCATGCCCGCGCGTTTCAAGGTGTCGGCTAAAGCGTAGCGTCCGTTCATTTCGCTCTTGGGCACCAGCTTTTCTTGTTTGAGTTTGGCCATGACACCCGCCAGCGTGAGGGCCTCAGTCTTGACGATGGCGACAGCTCGCTCCTGTGCCTCAAACGACAGTTTGCACCTGCCCAAGCTGGCCAGTTCGTTGAATTGGTAGCGGCAGCCCTCAGGCCCCATGGCATTGAAGCGGTCACGCAAGGCGCTGCTGGTAGATACAGAGAAACCGTGGGCAGCGCCAATTTGATTGGGACGCAGCCCCCGAGAGATTGGCCAATGCCAATATAAAACGCGCACGACGTGCTTCAAAGGCAGTCCCCTTTTTAGCCAGGCGTTCGAGCTCAAGCATCTCGCGGGGTTCGATTTCTCTGAGGGGAATAATTTTCGGCATGCAATGTCTTTTGAGGAAAAGACATTAAACGCTAATTTCCTTGGAAGCTTGACCGCTTTTACTTAACTAAGCCGATCCAGTTTGAACACACTCACGGTTTGCACCATGGCATTCGCTTGTTGTTCCAAAGATTGCGCAGCGGCTGCCGCTTCTTGCACCAAGTCCGCGTTTTGCTGTGTCACCTGATCCATCTGGATGATCGATTGTTTGATCTGATCAATGCCAATGGACTGATCCTGGCTGGCGGTGGTGATCTCACCCATGATGTCTGCGACCCGGCGAACGCTGACCACAATTTCCTCCATGGTGCTACCCGCTTGCTCCACCAGTTTGCAACCGACAGTGACGTTGTCGACGGAGTCGCCAATCAGCGTCTTAATCTCCTTGGCCGCTTCGGCTGAACGCCCCGCAAGACTGCGCACTTCACTGGCCACCACGGCAAATCCGCGACCTTGCTCCCCCGCACGGGCCGCTTCTACGGCGGCATTCAAAGCCAGAATATTGGTTTGAAAGGCAATGCCATCAATTACCCCAATGATGTCAAATATTTTCCTGGAAGAGACATTGATCGCCTCCATGGTGTGCACCACCTGCGTCACAACGGTGCCGCCCTTGACCGCAATCTCAGAAGCGAACCCTACCAACTGGTTCGCGTGTTTACCACTTTCAAAGTTTTGCTTGACGGTGACAGACAGCTCCTCCATGGAAGCCGCCGTTTGCTCCAGCGCAGAAGCCTGCTGTTCGGTGCGAGAGGATAGGTCGAGATTTCCGGTTGCGATCTGGGTGGTGGCCGTGGCCATGGCCTCAGCGCCCATGCGAATGCTGGTGACCACGTCGGTCAGGTTCTCCTGCATGGACTTAAGGTTGGCGATCAAACTGGTGGTGTCACCTGGCTTCAAATCAATGTGCATACTCAAATCACCGCCGCCAACATGTTGTACGACGGCAGCCGCTTCTGCGGGCTCCGCCCCCAAATCCTTCCAGACAGAAGCGATGATGGCCCGGGAACCCAAGCCCAAACCCAAAACAATCAAAACACCAATGATTGTGTTGACCATCAAACCTTCTTGCTGGGCCGCTGCCAGGCTGACGAATCGTTCATCCAATGTGATGTGTGCTTGCTGGCGCGATAGTTGGATTTGGCGCGCCAGCTCCTTTTGCGTGGTGTTCATGCGCTTCAGAAGTTCTGGCACCACGTTTTTTTTCAACATGGCCTGCGTCGCTTCCAGCGCAGCCGTCTGGTAGGCCTCAAACGCCGCGCTTAAGCTGGCAACTAACTCTGATTTGTCACTGAGTTGACGCGCTTGGTTCAAGGACTCGCGCACACCTTTGGTCGTGACTTGCGCGTCTTTCAAGCGATCTGCATCATCTTCTAGCGCAGCAGCCTGAAAATCAGCTTGCAACTGGTTAACACCACGCTCCGCTTCAAACAAGTGCTCCAGGAAAGGCGTCTCCACGGTCCGCAGCAACTCCAAATTGTGATTATTATGGACACCAATCACCAGGCTCAACGCCAATCCGACCGCAAATGTTGCGCCAACACTCAGTGGCAGCATCCATATTTTCGAACGAAATTTCATTGTGATTTTTTTCCTTTAAAGACATTCATCGCAAATTGAACCGTTCAACCTAAGCAAAGCTGCTGTCCAGCTAGCGCCAAGCCACCGTATGAGCGGCCTTTCGCGTCATGTTCAAGCTGTTGGCGTTCAGGATCGCCATCAGCTATAACCCGCTGATGCCTTACTCCACCATTAACAAGACCTTGACGGACGAGTCGACCGCACTCTTTTCGATATAGCCAACGGTATTTGGATTGGTAGCCACCAGCTTTTTGACTGCAGCTGAATTGCTTATTTCTTTAGGTGGCGTTGCTTTACCGGAGAAGACCAAACGCGACCAGGCCGCCTTGACTTGTGCAGCGGACTTACCCGTTACTTTGGTATAAAAAGTCTCGCGTACCGCTGCGGACTCTGGCTGGTCCAACAGTTGCGCCACGCCAACGCCTGGAAGTTGCTCTGACTTGCCAAGAAACAAGCCTGCAGCCTGTTCGACCGTCAATGCCGTGGCCGTACTATGAGCGCCGACCACCACAGCGACTTGTGCGCTGCTCACCTGGGCCAGCACGGCAAGCACAGCAAACAACAGTGTTTTAGTAATGTTTTTCATTGTTATTGGACTCAATCAAAACACGCGGTCGTAGCTGACGCGAAGCACCGTGGTATCACCACCAAAGTTATTGGCGACGTCGTAATTTTTGTCAAGCTGCGCCTTGATGGCGCTGCTAGAATCGAGGTCGTAGCGTAGCGTGAAAGAAGTGCGTTTGTAAGAGCTCAAAACGTATGTACCGGGCCCCGACTTATCTTCTGCGTACTGTGCGTAATTGATGAATGGCGTCCATTTACCCATGCGCATGCCAGCTCCTACAGTGAAGGCTGGCGCGGTTACCTTGTACTCGGTGGTGATTTGACTGGCAGGATGATCCCGAGTAAGTTGAGTAAATTCGGACAAGACGAACCACCTATCAAAATCAAGATTGACCGCCAAGCCATAGGCTTGCAAAGCGGCTAAATCTTCACCGGGGGCGAGGTTGGCGGGGTCGTTATTGGTGGTCTTGACATCAGCCTGCATCCAGACCGCGCGCACTGTCAGCGGACCCCGGTTTACTTCGAGGTCGGCCCCAATCATGTTATTCCATTGAACTTCCGTTTTTCCTGGCAAGTACAACTTCCAGTACAAGGAATCGTTGACCTTTTCCTGACCGCCAAACAAGCTGGCGGTGAGGTTGGTGTCGCCCATGTTGCGGTTGTAGCGCACGCTGACACCGTTGTAGTTGGTGGCTTCCCAGCCGTAGAGTTCAGGTGGCGGGGTAATCCAGGGGTAGGACACGCCGATATCCTGAAAATCAGAATAGTAGTAAAGCGGAATGCGCTTGCGCCCTGCCTGGACTTCAAAATTGTCATTAATCTTGTAGCTGCCGTAAGCCCAGGTCACATCTGGCGTGCCATTGGTGCCGCGGCTGACCAACTGCGCGGTCACACTGACTTTGTCGGTGAGGGTGTATTTACCTTGAATCCCAACCCGCGATTCAGGCGCCAATGAAAAGTCATTGCCATACACGCCACCGTTACTCCAGTCTGCGACATAACACGGACAGTTGGTGCCATTGATTTGTGTATACCCGCCATTTGCAACATAGTTGGCATCCAGATTGCCACTGAGTACCCTGCCGCCAACCAAGGACAAATAGCCTGAGAGTTTGAGATTGGAGCCTGACGATGTGTCTTGCGCCAAAACTTGGGTGACAGGTACAAGACAGGCGCCCAGTAGGGCAAACCGAAGCAGAGAACTGTGCAACCGGGATTTCACCTTATTTTTAGTCATGGTTTTCTTTTAAATTTATTTGCAAAAAAGCGAGGATGCCAAGGTATGGCACCGAAATGAAGGACCTATTAATTTGCAACTTAATTTTAGGGCGTGTATCTTGATATTCCTCAAGTTGCAACGCGTAATAAATAGAGTATTGAGACACGTCATTCAGACGTAAAAAAGCCACCCGCTCTGGGGTGGCTTTTGCTAGGCCAGCAAACTTCAGGCGAAGTTGGCTTCGGCAAAGCTCCAGTTCGCCAGTTTTTCGAGGTAAGTCTCGACAAACTTCTGGCGCAGGTTGCGGTAGTCGATGTAGTAAGCGTGTTCCCACACGTCCACGGTCAGCAGTGCCTTGTCGGCGGTGGTGAGCGGGGTGCCAGCGGCGCCCATGTTGACGATGTCCACCGAGCCATCGGCCTTCTTGACCAACCAGGTCCAGCCAGAACCAAAGTTGCCCACGGCGGACTTGACGAAAGCTTCCTTGAAAGCGGCAAATGTGCCCCACTTGGCGTTGATGGCCGCAGCCAGTGCACCAGTAGGCTCGCCGCCGCCGTTGGGCTTCATGCAGTTCCAGAAGAAAGTGTGATTCCAGATTTGGGCCGAGTTATTGTAGATGCCGCCGCTGGATTTCTTGACGATGTCTTCGAGCGACATGTTTTCAAAATCGGTGCCTTTTTGCAGGTTATTGAGGTTCACCACATACGCGTTGTGGTGTTTGCCATGGTGGTATTCCAGGGTTTCCTTGGAGTAACTTGGGGCCAGGGCATCGATGGCAAATGGCAGGGGAGGCAGGGTATGTTCCATGAGGTCCTTGAGGTTGAGTTAGAAAAATTTAGATTGTAGAAACTTTAGTCATTTTGGGTGCGACACCGTCAAATCAAGCCCTCCGTCCGCCAAAGTTGCATGAACTAACTGGCCGGGCCGGGTTTGCTTAACGCTGCTGATGGTCTCTCCCTCCTGGCTGGCCAACCAAGCATAGCCACGCTGCAAAACCAGGCTGGGGTCCAGCAAACCCAATCGCAACGCGGCCCGCGCCAAGCGCTCGTGCTGGCGCTCCATACCGCGCTGCATGGCGATGGGAAAATTAGCCTCCAGCCCTTGCAAAACCTGTGTTTTCTGCTTCAAAAAATGGAGCGACGACAGTTGCAGCCGCTGGGCGCAGGAGGCCAGGCGCAAACGCTGCTGCACCATCAGCGCGGACGGGCGCCCGAGCCGAGCGGCGGTCACATCAAGCCGCTGGTTTTGTTGGTCCAACTGCCGAAACACGGCATCCTGCAAGCGCCGCGCCGCGCCATCAAGCGCCCCGAGCCAGACATCGCGCGCTTGCGCCACCAGTTCAGCCGCCGCTGTGGGGGTGGGGGCGCGCAGGTCAGCCACAAAATCGGCAATGGTGAAATCGGTTTCATGGCCCACGCCGCTGATGATGGGCACCGGGCTGTTGGCCACAGTGCGCGCCAGCTGCTCATCGTTGAACGCCCATAAATCTTCCATCGAGCCGCCCCCGCGTACCAGCAGAATCACGTCGATAATGGGCTCTAGCCCCCGTCCCTCTTGCGTGAGCAGATATAGATTTGATAGCGCCTGCACCAACTCGGCTGGCGCATTGCTGCCCTGCACCAGCGCCGGGGCAACCACCACCGGGATGTGCGGCACACGCCGCTGCAAGGCTGTCATCACATCGTGCAAAGCCGCGGCGCCCAGCGAGGTCACCACGCCAATGCCGCGCGGCATCACCGGCAACGGGCGTTTGCGGGCGGCATCGAACAAACCCTCGGCTTCCAGCTTGGCCTTGAGTTTGAGAAACTGCTCAAACAGCGCGCCCTGCCCGGCCCGGCTCATGCTCTCCACAATCAGTTGCAGATCACCACGCGGCTCGTACACGCCCAGTCGGCCACGCACCTCAACCAACTCGCCGTCACGCGGCGAGAAGTCCAGCCCACTGGCGGCCCGGCGAAACATGGCGCAGCGGATTTGCCCGCTCTCGTCCTTCAGGGAAAAGTAGCAGTGTCCGCTGGACGCGCGCGAAAAGCCGGAGATTTCGCCACGCACGGCCACCGGGTTAAAGCGCGCTTCCAACGCATCGGCAATGGCGCGGCACAACGCACCCACTTGCCAGATGCGGGGGGCGGAAACAGGTGATTTAAGGTCAGACATCAATAAATACGCGGGTTTCGACGGGGTTGAAAAGAAAAATGCTCCACAGAAAGAGGTATTTCAGATATTGATACTGACAACACATCTGATCATGTGGTAACACGGTGTAAGTCATTGATTTAACTTGGTTTTTAATTGCCTGAAAAGTCATCAATCCGTCACAAGCCAAGCCAGCTGCGGCTTGGAGGCCCTTCACCGATAACTTGCCCACAAAGTTATCCACAGATTTTGTAATCAGCGACCGGATTTGGAAGACATCGCAACGACAACGCGCAATCTTCACAAAACCGATGACTGGGCCATAATTGCAAAGCTTTTCATCTGCATGGAGATTTCATTTGTTTTCAATCATACAAGCCGCAGGCTGGCCTATCTGGCCTCTGGTTGCCTGCTCTATCCTGGCCTTGGCACTCGTCATTGAACGATTTTTCAGCCTCAAAACCAGCAAAGTGGCCCCGCCCAAACTTCTGGAAGAAGTCATGACCGTTTCGCGCACGTCTGTGCCCGGACCGGATGTGGTGTCACAACTGGAGAAAAATTCGGCCTTGGGCGAAGTGTTGGCCAGCGGCTTTCGGGCACTCAACACCAACCCCCGCTGCAGCGAAGACGAATTGCGCTCCATCATGGAAGGCGCTGGCCGCTTGGCTGCCCACCGCCTGGAACGCTACATGAGTGCACTGGCCACCATCGCATCGGCGGCGCCATTAATGGGCCTGTTTGGCACCGTGGTCGGCATGATTGATATCTTCGGCTCGCAATCTTCGGCAGGCAGCGCCACCGGTGGCAACCCGGCGCAACTGGCGCATGGCATCTCGATTGCGCTGTACAACACCGCCTTTGGCCTGATTGTGGCCATCCCGTCACTGATTTTCTGGCGCTACTTCAGGGCCCGAGTGGATGAGTACCTGTTAACGCTCGAATTGGCGTCCGAACGTCTGGCGCATCATCTCCTCACCCTGCGGAAATAGCCATGAATTTTCGAAATCGTGTGCGTGAAGAGCCCGAAATCAACTTGATTCCGTTCATTGACGTGTTGCTGGTGGTACTGATCTTTTTGATGCTCTCCACCACCTACAGCAAGTTCACCGAACTGCAACTCACGCTGCCGGTTGCCGATGCGGATGCCCAGCGCGACTATCCCAAGGAAGTCCTCGTCACGGTCAGCAGCGATGGGGCTTACACCGTCAATAAAATTCCCGTTGCGGGCATCAGCCTTGACAGCCTGGCAGCCGCGCTGACCGAAGGTGCCAAGGCAGGCAAAGAGTCCGTGGTCATCATCAGCGCGGACGCCAGTGCCAAGCACCAGGCCGTGGTCACCGTGATGGAAGCGGCCAGGCGCGCAGGCCTGACGCAAATCACCTTTGCGACGCAATCCTCGGCCCAAGCCGGGTCCAGATAAATCCATGACGGGGGCCACGCAGCAGTCTGCGCTGCAGCGCATATTGGTCCGGGCCTGGCTGCAACGGGGTTGGCTGGCCTGGCTCCTGTGGCCCATTTCCTTGTTTTTTGGCGCGTTGGCAGCTCTCAGGCGCCGTCTGTATCAGGCTGGCTTTTTCAAGGTACAACGTGTCCCGGTCCCGGTGATCGTCGTCGGCAACGTGGTCGCCGGTGGTTCAGGCAAAACCCCGGTGGTGATGGCGCTGGTGCGGCACCTGCAGACTCGCGGACTGCGGGTCGGCGTGGTTTCACGAGGCTATGGCCGCCTTGCCACCGACTGCCGCGAAGTGCTCAAAGACAGCGCAATTTCAGAGGTCGGTGATGAACCGGCCCTGATCAAGCAGTCCACTGGCGCGCCCGTCTTTGTGGCAGCCCACCGTTTTGAGGCCGCCATGGCCCTGCTGGCCAGCTACCCGGACACCCAGGTCATTCTCTGTGACGATGGGCTGCAGCATTTGAGCCTGCACCGGGATCTGGAAATTTGTGTATTCGATGACCGGGGCATCGGCAATGGTTTTTTACTGCCCGCCGGCCCCTTGCGTGAACCCTGGCCCCGTCCTGCTGATTTGGTGCTGCATACCGGCGCCCACCCGGCGTTTGCTGGCTTTACCGCCCAACGAACACTGGCCCAACATGCTGTGCGGGCCGATGGCAAGCGGGTCGCACTGTCAAAACTGGCGCAACAACATGCTAAGCCTCTGCTGGCCGTCGCCGCCATTGCCAAACCCGAAGATTTTTTCAACATGCTGCGTGCCCAAGGCTTGAATCTGGCACGAACCCTGGCGTTGCCAGATCACTATGCTTTTGATAGCTTTTCATGCAATGAATACGGGGGCTACACTGTTATTTGCACTGAAAAAGATGCTGTCAAACTGTGGCTGTATGAGCCTGAAGCACTGGCTGTGCCGCTGATCTTTACCCCTGAACCGGCCTTCTTGACCAAGCTGGATGAATTGCTGACCAACCGGCTAAACCCAACGCTATCATTGACCCATGGACACACGACTACTTGAATTGCTGGTTTGCCCCGTCACCAAAGGGCCTCTTGAATTTGACCGCGAAAAGCAGGAATTGACCTCCCGTAGCGCGCGGCTGGCCTACCCGGTGCGCGATGGCATTCCAATCCTGCTGGAGAGCGAAGCGCGCCCCATGACCGACGAGGAACTTGGACTTTGAGTTTCACCGTTCTCATTCCGGCCCGACTGGGTTCGACCCGCCTGCCCAACAAGCCGCTGGCCGACATTGGCGGCGCCCCCATGGTGGTGCGCGTGGCCCAGCGAGTCATCTCAAGCAAGGTGCGCGTGGTAGTCGCCGGCGACAGCCCGGAGATCATCAGCGCCTGCCAATTGCATGGCATTGAGGCCGTGCTGACCCGCGCCGACCACCCCTCGGGCAGCGACCGTTTGGCCGAAGCCTGTGAGCTGCTCGGCTTGGCTGACGATGAAATCGTGGTCAATGTACAGGGCGATGAACCTTTGATTAATCCTTCTCTGGTGGGTGCCGTTGCGAAATTGCTCGCCGAGCGACCCGATGCCAGCATGAGTACAGCCGCCCATGCCATCGATACGGTGCTCGATTTCACCAATCCGAATGTTGTCAAGGTCGTGCTCGACGCACGCGGTTTGGCGCTGTACTTCAGTCGTTCGCCGATTCCGTTTTACCGCGATCAGCCCGGTACGCTGCCCAGCCCTGCTGCGCTGCGTCACATTGGCATTTATGGGTATCGGGTAAAGTTTTTGCGCCAGTTTCCAACCTTGCCACAAGCACCCATTGAGGTGACGGAATCACTCGAACAGTTGCGTGCCATGTGGCACGGCCACCGCATTGCAGTCCATGTCACGCCGCATGCGCCCGGCCCCGGCGTGGATACGCCAGAAGACCTGGAACGGGTGCGTCGCTTATTCGCCTCTTGACCAAACTTGGATGTAAGCCAAACCCAAGCAGTACATGCTATTCTTGAACGAAATAAAGCATGGCGGACGGCCTGAACAAAGCCCCGACAATGCTGCCCGATTTCAATAAATCCGAAGGACAACCATGAGACTCATTCTGTTGGGCGCACCCGGCGCTGGCAAAGGCACGCAAGCGACATTCATCTGCCAAAAATATGGCATCCCCCAAATTTCCACGGGCGATATGTTGCGCGCTGCAGTCAAGGCTGGCTCACCCTTGGGCATTGAAGCCAAGAAGGTCATGGACGCCGGTGGTCTGGTCAGCGACGACCTGATCATCAACCTGGTCAAGGAGCGTATTACCCAGGCGGACTGCGCTGAAGGTTTTCTGTTTGACGGCTTCCCACGGACCATCCCACAAGCCGACGCCATGAAGGCCGCTGGCGTCAAGCTCGATTACGTACTGGAAATCGATGTTCCATTTGACGCCATCGTCGAGCGCATGAGTGGACGCCGCTCGCACGCACCGTCGGGTCGCACTTATCACGTCAAGTTCAACCCACCCAAAGTGGAAGGCCTGGATGATGTGACTGGTGAAGCGCTGATTCAGCGCGCCGATGACCACGAAGAAACCGTCAAGAAACGTCTGGACGTATACAGCGCTCAGACCCGCCCCCTGGTGGATTACTACTCCAACTGGGCCAAGGCTGAGCCAGCTGCAGCTCCCAAGTACCGTGCCATCAGCGGCACCGGCGGCGTCGACGAGATCAAGGACCGGGCCTTTGTAGCCTTGTCCACCTGATCAAGATCAGGACAGCAAAGCCAGCATCAACGCCACGCGCGCTTTGACGGGCGACAAGCCCTGAGAATCGGTAAAGGCATTGTCTGACTTGGGCAGCACCCGCCCGTTGGCGCAACGGGTGGCCAGCACCACAGTCACACCGGCTGCTTGCGCCCTGAGCAAGGCCTCTTCAAGATCGTGGTGCACCGTGCCGTTGCCGGTCGCGGCCACCACCAAACCACGCACGGGCAGAGCAGCCCCAGTCTGTGTCAGTAGCGCATCCACGATGCCACCGCTCGCCCCAACGTAGTTCATCACAATTTCAACACGCGGCCACTGCGTCGCATTCGCTATCTTTTCAATAGCTTCTTGCGCATATTCCACGGGGGCTATAGGCCAATTTCGTATCAAACGAACCCGCCCTTCTTCCACATAACCCAGTGGCCCCGCATCGCCTGAGTTGAAAGCATCTAGCCGATAGGTATTTACTTTTTGGACCTCCACCGCGCCATGCAGGGTGCCAGCACACACGGCGACGACACCGCACGCGCCGGGCGTCAGGGCAACGGTGATCGCATCCAACACGTTCTGAGGTCCGTCCGGTGCAGTGCTTGAGGCGGGTCGCATGGCACAGGTGAGTACTACTGGCTTGCGCGCCATCAGTGACTGAGGTAGCACGGCGTAAAGGAAATAAGAGGTTTCTTCCAGCGTATCGGTGCCATGAGTGATAACGATGCCTTTCACATCATCCTGCGCCAAATAGTGACTTACTCGCAAAGCCAACTGCTGCCACACGGCAAAACTCATGTCCTTGCTGTCAATTTGTGCCACCTGCTCGGCTACCAAGGTGTGCCCGGCCAACGTGACTGACAGACCCGGTAAGGCATTCAATAAATCCGCCACCCCCACCTGTGCGGCCTTGTAACCCAGGTTGTCTAGGCTGCTTGTCGCCGTGCCGGCAATCGTGCCGCCGGTACCTAAAACAACGATTTTTTTAGAAGCAGAAATAGATGCCACTTGCAAACTTTCAAAAACTGGTTAAAAATACAGTTACTGGATATCAAGACAGTGTGTGTATACCGACAGTAAGACCTGCTAACTTTATAGGAGTCGCCATGCTTGACAGCCCCAAACTCACCGCCCGCCAACAACAGATTCTGGAGTTGATTCAAAGCGCTATTACCAATACCGGCTCACCTCCGACCCGGGCCGAGATCGCCACTGAATTAGGTTTCAAATCTGCCAACGCAGCCGAGGAACATTTGCAGGCATTGGCACGCAAAGGCGTCATTGAGCTGGTCAGTGGCACTTCTCGCGGGATTCGCCTCAAGAGCAATACGCTGCGCTCCATCAACGAATCCCGCAGCAAGCAATATTCGCTGGACATCCCAAGTCTTTCCCAACTGGTTTTACCTCTGATCGGTCGGGTCGCAGCGGGTTCCCCCATTCTCGCGCAAGAGCATATCGACAAAACCTATTATCTGGAAAACAGCCTTTTCCAGCACCGGCCTGACTATCTTCTAAAAGTTCGCGGCATGTCCATGCGCGATGCCGGCATCATGGACGGCGACCTGCTGGCCGTGCAGTCCACAAAGGACGCCAAAAATGGCCAAATTGTGGTGGCGCGGCTGGGCGATGAAGTGACCGTCAAACGCTTCAAACGCAACCATAACGTGATCGAACTCCACCCGGAAAACCCAGACTACCAAACCATCATCGTCGAACCGGGTGAGCCGTTTGAAATCGAAGGCCTTGCCGTAGGTTTGATCCGAAACACCATGCTGATGTGAACACCCCAAGAAAGAATCAAATGAGCATTGCCCAATTTGCAGTTCCGGACGTTTTGGCCCCCTTGAATGGTTTATGGCGCTGGTTCATGTCTGCGGCAACGCAGCACAAGCCAATGCACACCAACGAGGACCCTCATCTCACGAATTACGCGACGGACTCCTTGGAAGCCAACATCAATTACGCGGGGGAAGTACAACAAACTTCATCAAATCTGTCTCCAGGCAAACCACTACGGGTCGTACGTATTCTGGAAGCCGGTCAAGCCCCGACCCATGTAGGACGCATGGTGATATCAGGCCGCATGGCCGATGTCTGTGCCGAGCTTGACCGCCTTGTGGCAAGAGAGCAGACGCTTCATTGACTGGAAGCTCTTGGATGATTTACATACAGAAACGGGGATAAGAATTCCCCGCAGGCTGAATCGCTGTCAATGCCAAGGCACAATCGCTGTCTATGAATATTGTGATTCTTGATGATTACCAGGATGTCGTTCGGAAACTCGAATGCGCCACCAAACTGGAGGCCTATCAGGCCAAGGTTTACACAAATACAGTCAAAGGCTTGGGACAGCTGTCTGTACGGCTTAAAGATGCTGATGTCATTGTGCTCAACCGCGAACGTACCCATTTATCCCGCCAGTTGATTGAAAAGTTACCCAAGCTCAAGCTAGTGGTCCAAACTGGTCGCGTTGGGCCACATATCGATGTGGCTGCATGTACCGAGCGCGGCATTGCTGTCGCTGAAGGTACAGGGTCACCCGTTGCGCCAGCTGAACTCACATGGTCACTGATCATGGCGGCCATGCGACGACTTCCTCAGTACATAGGAAATCTCAAACATGCCGCTTGGCAGCAGTCGGGCTTGAAAGCGAGCTCAATGCCTCTCAACTTTGGATTGGGTTGTGTACTGAAAGGAAAAACTCTCGGCATCTGGGGATACGGAAAAATCGGGCAACTGGTAGCTGGCTATGGCAAAGCCTTTGGCATGAACGTACTGATCTGGGGGCGAGCGCCTTCTCGCGAAAGAGCAATTTTGGACGGCTATGACGCGGCACCCAGTCGAGAAGATTTCTTTGCCCAATGCGATGTTCTGACGCTTCACCTGCGACTAACCGATGAAACACGGGGCGTTGTCCGGCTAGATGATCTCTCACGCATGAAACCTACCGCCTTACTGGTCAATACCTCTCGAGCCGAATTAATTGAACCAGATGCTTTGATCAGCGCGCTGAACCGCGGCAAACCGGGAATGGCTGCGGTCGACGTATTCGAGACTGAGCCCATTTTGCAAGGCCATGCACTGCTGCGCCTTGAGAACTGTATTTGTACACCTCACATCGGCTATGTGGAGCAAAACAGCTACGAAATGTACTTTGGTGCTGCGTTTGACAATGTGATTAACTTCATCAAAGGTACTCCAACAAACATTGTCAATCCAGGTGCCTTGCAAGTCAGGCGCTAAGGGCTAAGGCTCCAGGGGGTGTAAGAAGTTTTGTGTAAACGGTCTTTTGGCAGGAAACTGCCGCCTTGCCTGGAGCAATCATGACCGTAGACATGAACCCCTTACCCAACGACCTGATAGACGCCCTGCTGGCGAACTACAAAAAGCCTGAAGATTTGATTGACCAGAATGGCCTTTTGAAGCAAGTCACCAAGGCTCTGGTCGAGCGGGCATTGCAAGCCGAAATGACAGACCACCTCGGTCACGGTAAAAACCAGCTTGTCGCCAACGCGACCGGCAACACCCGCAACGGGCGTAGTGTGCGCTTCATCTCAAATTGAGCTGAACCTGCTAGAGTTCTTGAATTGCGAGGTTTGGGACGCTTTGCGCTGTGTTAGACCCTGACAGTTAATTTATTGTGTGTTTACAGGTGCCGACAGCAGTACAAAACATGGTACTGCTGGCGGTACAGCGCAGTATAAGGCAAAAAGACGCCGCAAATAAAAAAGCCTGCTATCGTTTCCGTAGCAGGCTTTCTATGCCCCGTAAGGCTTTATTGGTGGGATGTGCGGGGGTCGAACCCACGACAAACGGATTAAAAGTCCGCTGCTCTACCAACTGAGCTAACATCCCGTCTAAGCCATTAACCGACTCAGTCAAGCCTCATATTATAGCGTTATTTTTTGATCATTTAAATGCTTCTCCGAAACTTGATCAAGAATCCACCCTGCAGCGCATTGCCCAAATGTTGCGGTTACACAAACCACTGAACCATAGCCATGGCAATTAAGCGATCCATCCCCCTCAATGGCACACGATGCGTCAGGTGGCTTCACGGCCTCACGACTGAATACACAAGCCACACCAATTTTCTTGCCTTCTCGGGGAGCGTTATGTGCCTTACGAAGACGATAGCGTACCTGGGCTAGTAGTGGGTCGTGCGTTGAATGCGAAATATCATCAATATCAACCAAATGTGCATATCGCTTGCCGCCAGCCGCTCCTACAGAAATGAAAAGAATTTGATTCTTTCTAGCCCATGCCGCCATCGCTGTTTTTGCTTCCACCTTATCACAAGCATCGATAACTGCTGTTACACCTATTGGCAACAGATCAGTCCAGTTATTTACCTCAACAAATTCTTCTATACACGTAACAACACACTCTGGGCTAAATGAATGAATTCGATCTCTCATAGCCAATACCTTTGCCTGTCCCAAGGTAGTCTCAATTGCATGAACTTGACGGTTTATATTAGATTCAGCTACATGATCAAGATCAATTAGCGTCAGGCGACTAACGCCACTACGTGCTAAAGCCTCAGCTGCCCAAGACCCAACACCACCAATACCCACAACTACGACATGCGCAGCACGTATGCGCTGAGCACCAGCCACACCATACAAACGAACCAGACCTCCAAATCGACGATCAGAACTATGGCCGTAATTTGTCATTATTTAAGTCGAGCCAATCTTTCTTTGGCAGCCACCGCAGCTTCTGTTTGCGGATAAGCCTTGACCAATTCTTCAAGTGTTTTTCGTGCACTTCGAGTATCTTTGAGCTCAACTTGACAGTTGGCAATAGATAACACCGCTTCAGGTGCACGCATATGATCCGGCCCCCTTGCAACTAGCGCACGAAAATTGATCATTGCCTCTTTGTAGTCACGCGTAGCATATTGAGCATTGGCAAGCCAAAAAAGAGCTGAAAGTACATAACCACTCTGAGGATAACGCTTAATAAAATCCAAAAAAACAGTCTGTGATGCAGAAAAGTCTCCCTTTCTAAAGATTCCCAATGCATCTTCATAATCTCGCTTTTCTTTTGGCTGGACCAAAAACTCCCTACCATCTACTGTGATTTTTATTGGTTCAAATTGGCGAATTCGATCATCTAGTCCTTGAGCGGTGTCTTTTTGCTGCCGCTGAATTTCTGCAACATCCCGAGATAATTGCTCGTTCACCCCCCTTATTTTGGATATATCAGAACGCAATACTTCAATTTGATTTTGAAGCTCAAGCAGACTCCGTCGCAATAGAGCCGTGTCTTCAATCGTTCGACTCGCATTTTGCTCTGAATCAACTCGAACAGTATCAACACGCTTACGCAAATCAAGTATGGCATTCCGAGCCTCGTCATCTTCAAATAGCCCAGCACCTGCGGATGCAGCCCCTAAACTAAGCAACAAGGATATAGCAACCAAGCGAGATAATTTCACAGCATTAAATTCCACAATAGCTACCTATAACTAATTTCAACTCGACGATTTTTGGTCATAGCATCTTCATTAGAGCCTTGTACAGCCGGTTTTTCCTTGCCAAAGCTAATGGCCTCGGCCTGACTATCAGCCACACCAAGAAGTCCCAAAGCATTCCGCACTGCTTCAGCTCGTTTTTGTCCTAAAGCCAAGTTGTATTCGCGGCCACCACGTTCATCGGTATGCCCCTCAATCGCAATAGAGCTAGCTTTGTCGGCATTAAGAAGGCGGGCATTGCTTTCAATGATTGGTTGAAATTCTGGCTTGATTATGAAACTATCGTAATCAAAATAAATTACATGCTTACTCGGTGGAATAAGTCCTTGCTTCTCTGGAGTCCCAATATCTAACGATGTCACGCCACTTTTTCCAACCACCTCTCCAGATCGATTGGTAGCTAGCTGTGAAATAGGTGTTCCTGTCTTATCTTCTACAGCCACGTTATCTAGCTTTACAGATGAACCACATCCTGCCAGCAGCATAGTGGCACAGAAAATCAACACAAATAACTTCATTCAATTACTCCCTGCACATTTATTACTTTTGAAACGGACCCCAATCCGGTTCACGAATATTGCCATTTTGGCCAGATAAACGTGCTTTGATCTTTCCATCCAATGTCGTAGTCATGAGGATCTCCCGACCTTGCTGTTGAGTTGCATAAACAATCAACCGACTATTAGGAGAAAAACTGGGACTCTCATCCGAAGAAGTATCAGATATTGCATTAACTGATCCTGTTGCCAACTCCATGACATGCAACTTGAATGCACCACTCACTCGGGAAATATATGCCATCCAACGTCCATCAGGGCTAATGGAGGGAGAAATGTTGTAGCTACCCACAAACGTCACTCTGTCGGCATTCCCGCCAGAAGCAGCCATTTTGTAAATCTGAGGAGAGCCACCACGATCACTTACAAAATAAATACTCTTGCCATCAGGTGAGTATGTAGGCTCCGTATCAATGCTACTGGATTGTGCAAGCCTGCGCGGCTCTCCCCCGGCTGCATCAATAGCATACAACTGAGAGCCTCCGTCACGACTGAGGGTAACGGCCAACGAGCGCCCATCTGGAGACCATGCAGGAGCACTGTTGGAACCTCTGAAATTTGCTATCAATCGCCGCTTTCCACTTGCAACGTCATGCGTATAAACAACTGGCTTTCTAGACTCAAACGACACATACGCAAGTTGACTTCCGTTCGGAGACCACGCAGGTGAAATGATGGGTTCAGGACTTGTAAATGCTGACTGTGCATTCTCACCATCAGCATCAGCAACCCATAGCTGGTATCGCTGTGCCATTTTGGTCACATATGCGATACGTGTAGAAAAAACACCTTTATCACCCGTTAATTTCAAATAGATGTAATCGGCAATTAAATGAGCAGCCAGTCGCAAATCCCCTTGCACAACAACATGCCCATCACGTCCAATATCCTGACCCCGAACAACGTCCCATAACCTAAATCGAACGTCATATCTACCGTCTGCCAACTTTGAAACACTCCCAGAAACCAGTGAATCTGCCCCCTTTTGCCTCCAAACAGTCATATCTGGTCTTGACACTTCATCTAAAACGACTCCAGCGGAATCGATACCTCGAAACTGCCCACTACGCTCAAGATCAGCTATCACGATAGACGCAATTTTCTGAGGAGCGGCATCCTCTCCACGAAAAGCTGTAATAGCGATAGGCAATTGTGTCAAACCTACACCAGAAACTTCGACGCGAAATTGGGAAAAAACAGGCAAAGCAATGAGGCTTGCCAACAAGCACAGCATGTAACGCAAATAGATCATATTTCCATTATCCCAGTCTTGTGATCACGACATCATCATTGATACGATTTTGAGCAAACCCCATATCAGGCAGGGTTGCTCCTGATTTTGATCGAGTTAATACAACCATGGCGTTCTTTGATTCATTATCACGGGCGGCTTCCCTGTGCCAAAGATGAAATACCTCCGTAGCACAAAAGCCATTAATTCGAAAAATACCAGCATTGTGAAGTCTCAAAACAAAGTCAGCATCCTCATGCCCCCAACCCATGAAAGACTCATCAAATCCGTCAACAAGCTCGAAATCTTTTCTCCAAACAGCCATATTGCAACTACGTATTCCCTTCCATGAAAACTTCCGCTGAACCCGCCAACTACAGTCGGGGAAACGAAGCAATCCAGTGAGCTTGTTTGCATGGCCTTGAAAGCGTTGTAACAGCCAAAAAATCATTGAGCGACCGCAAATATTTCCAGATCCATTAACAACTTGTTTTGTAAAGTCAGGTGACAACAAAACGCGGCTACCATTGAGATAAAAACCTTGGCGTGCAAATGCCTTGTGCTGGGCAATGAAGTCAATCTCAGGCACACAATCGCCATCCAAGAAAATAATGTAATTACCATTTGATGCGGAAACGCCCCTATTCCGAACACGCGCAGCTGTAAAACCAACATCAGGGTGCCAGACATGAACAACACGAAGCACATTGGCGAAATCGGACTCAAAAATCAGACTCTGGTGATCTTTACTCGAACCATCATCCGCAACAATCACCTCAAAAACTCGATCAGTTTGTCGAGATAAGCCATCCAAAACTGCAAGCAAGGCATCGCTGCGGTTGTATGTTGTGATGACAACTGAAACAAGCTCTGAAGAAATCATTTTGAACTAGACTAGACTGACTGCCGCCCGATTGAGCCGCAAAAGTCGATCTGAAATTTGGTTTTTAGGTTTGAATTGAAATTTTGAACAGGCAAAAAACCTGTGAAAGCGTCTGCTTACGCTAAATACTACCATCCCCAATGAGCAAAATATCTGTTTACATAATCGCTTACAACGAAGCTGAAAAAGTTACGGCCACCATTGAAAGTGCTCGTTGGGCTGATGAAATAGTCCTGATTGACTCATGGAGTACAGATGGAACCTCTGAAATTGCTATACGACTTGGCGCCAAAGTTGTTCAGGTTGACTTCAATGGCTTTGGAGACTTGAGAAACAAAGCCATTGCAGCGTGCACACATGAATGGATTTTTAGCTTGGACGCAGATGAAAGATGCACGCCAGAAGTGCAAATGGAGATCAAGAAAATTGTGATGAATCCAGACTCGGCAGACGCTTATTGGGTACCGAGAAGAAATTTTTTTATGGGACGTTGGATCAAACATTCTGGCTGGTATCCCAACTACAGGCAGCCTCAATTATTTCGCAAGAACAAGATGTGCTATGACATGAAAGCAGTTCATGAAAACTACATTTTGAAATCCAACAAACCAATTGGTCATATTAAAAATGCTATTTGGCAGTTCCCATTCAAGAGTATGAGCGAAGTAATGCATAAAGCAAACCGTTATTCTTCGCTCGGAGCACAACGAATATCAGATCGCAAGTTGTCAATGAGTACGGCGTTGTCTCATGGAGTTTGGTCTTTTATAAAACATTACATTTTCAAACTCGGATTTATGGATGGATGGGCTGGGTTTGTCATTGCGCTCGGAAACTTCGAAGGTACGTTTTACCGTTACGTTAAAGCCATCGAAATTCAAAAAGGCGCGGACTGGAAAGCGCCAAAACTGCCCGCTGATAATTCACAATTTTTAAAGTAGAAACACTCTCAACGAACGCCCTCGCAGGAGTCATTTATTTCATACCTATCACTATCCACAAAACAGAAAAAATACTCTGTTATGAGTTTTCGTCTGTTTCTAATTTGTTTAGTTGCCATATCTGTAAGCCTGCCAATGGCATGGATCAGTCTTTCCAAAATACTTTTATTTATTTTTGGTTTAGCGTATCTAATTACTGATCATGTCAATAAGCGTAGCGACACATCCTTAGACTTTCTATGGACGCCAAGAATTATTCTTGCCACTCTGATTGTTTTTTCGTTGAGCATCCTGTGGACTGAAGTTGATACGGAAACAGCACTTTTAGTTCTTGTCAAGCACAGCAAACTATTAGAGATATTGATGCTTATCACTCTCATCCGTACAGTACAAGAAGCTCGTATCGGAATTAGTGCATTTATCTCAGGCCAAACTTTTCTTTTAACTAGTTCATGGCTACTGGCACTCGACATACCAATTCCCTGGGTCACAAATCCGATTGGTCGTTATGTGGTTTTTTCAAGCTACCTTGATCAATCAATTATCTTTGCCACATCTGCAGCTGTGTTCTGGCATCTTCGGTCTGACAAACTCTGGCCGCGATGGATTGGCGTTGCACTTGCTGCCGCTGCCGTAATTAATGTTTTGCTGTTGTTGGAAGGGCGTACAGGTTATGCGGTAGCACTGGTAGTGATCGCCCTCGCAGTCATGTGGGCCATGCCAAAACAATTACGACTACCCGCCCTGGTTGTTACACCAATCGTTGTGTTATTCGGTTTGTATTTTGGTTCCACCCAAGTTCAGGATCGAATATCGAAAATCGTCAATGAAAGTCAAAACTATTCGAAACAAGTTGATATAGATAGTTCCTCAGGATGGCGTCTGAATGCGTGGCATCGGTCTGTTCAAGCCATAGAAATGAGCCCTTGGCTTGGCCATGGCGTTGGAAGCTGGACATCTACAGTCAAACAAATTGAAGGGAGCACTTCAGTAAAAACCTTTGGCGAAGGCAAGACCAGTAACCCTCATCAAGAGTATCTCCTATGGGGTGTCGAACTCGGCATTGGTGGCATGATGCTTTTGCTGTCGCTGATGATCTGTGTTGCTCGCGACGCCCATCGGTTTAATTGTGGCACGATGCGTGCGACGCTCTCCGTGTTGGTGGCCATGGCTGTTGCCTGCTTGTTCAACTCATCCCTATATGATGCTTTGATGGGGGATTTTTTCTGCATCGCGCTGGGACTTCTCATGGCGCTTGGAATCCGAAGCAGCCTTCAATACGAATCAAATTCACCAATTAAAACTGCTGAGACAGAACATTTAAAGGCATTATCGTGACCGCTGAAACAACCAATCAGGAAGTTTCAGGCAGCATCAGCCCCTCCAGCAATTTGATTCAACGAATTAAAAAATTGCTACCTTATTTTGGGTGCCTTCCTGGAACGTGGGTAATCGTTGCAATCAGCGCACTTGTTGGAGCGGCCTCTGAACCTTTGATCCCCGCACTACTAAAACCTCTGCTAGATCGCGGATTTCAGCAAGGCGCACTCAAAATTTGGACCGTTCCCGTTGCCCTCTTGCTGTTATTTGGTGTCCGCGGAATGGCCGGATACGTATCGCAAATTGGTCTGACCAAAATCACTAACGACGGCTTACAGACCATGCGCAGGGCGATGTTTAACAAAATTCTTGTTGCCCACATGAAATTGTTCACTGATCAAAGCTCCAGCGCACTGTCAAACACTGTGGTGTATGAAGTTCAAAATGGATCCATCATGCTGGTTAACTCCCTGTTGAGTATGACGCGTAACGGCCTGACCCTTCTGGCACTGACAAGCTACCTCTTTTATCTCAACTGGAAACTCACACTGATCGTAGCGGCCATTTTCCCTGCTGTGGCATTGGTCATGCGAATACTGACGCGGCGGTTGCACCGTCTAACAAAAGCAAACCAGGATGCAACTGACAGTTTGGCTTATGTTGCTGAAGAAAATATTCTTGCTCACCGGGATATACGTTTGTACGCAGCGCAAGTATCACAAGCCAAACGTTTTGACCAACTTAGCGAGTCCCTTCGTCACTTGGCGATGAAGTCAACCGTTGCGGGTGCGGCCATGACACCCATGACACAAATGCTGGCGGCAGTAGCCCTATCAGCTGTCATCTCAGTGGCTCTGATACAAAGTTCCAGCAGCGGAACATCTGTAGGTGGATTTGTCGCTTTCGTTACCGCAATGTTGATGATCATTGCGCCCATACGGCAATTGTCTGAAGTGTCAAGTCCTATCACCAGAGGACTCGTCGCTTTGGAGCGGGGGCTCAACTTGATTGAATCAACGCCTAGTGAAACAGAGGGCATTTTTTCCAAGCCTCGGGCATCAGGCGATATTCAATTTTCGCAAGTCAGGGTGCATTACGCTGAAGGCGCTGCACCGGCACTTAAAGCGCTTGATCTATCAGTTAAGTCTGGTGAAACTGTAGCATTGGTCGGCGCATCTGGCTCGGGTAAAAGTACACTGGTTAATCTTATCCCCCGTTTTGTTGACATCAGTTCTGGTCGTTTATTGATTGACGGGCACGATATACGGGAGTGGACTCTTCAATCACTTCGGTCTCAAGTAGCATTCGTCAGTCAGCATGTTGTGATGATTAACGATAGTATTGCAGTCAATGTGGCATTGGGCATGGGGATTAATCGAGAGAAAGTCATTCAATGTCTCAATGCCGCAAATCTGACACGACTTATCGATGAATTACCACTTGGCATTGACACGCTGGTTGGCCATAACGCAATGCAACTCTCAGGTGGTCAAAGGCAGCGTTTAGCAATAGCACGAGCTTTGTATAAGGATGCTCCTATCCTGATTCTTGATGAAGCCACATCGGCCCTGGACACCGAGTCTGAGCGTTCAGTTCAAGAAGCGTTGCAACGCTTAATTCACGACAGAACCACATTGGTCATTGCGCATCGGCTTTCAACGGTAAGACATGCCGACCGCATTGTCGTCATGGAAAATGGTGAAATTGTTGAAATAGGAACCCACCAAAATCTAATGAAAAAGGAAGGTCAATACGCACGTCTGTATAACCTTGGACTGCACTCTTCCGAAATCTAATGTTGCAAATGATTAACCGAAAAATAAAGTTGTTCTTGACGAAGCGCCTCTTCTGACCACAAATGCGATCTGGCAAAACTGCAAGCTGACTCACTTAATTTGGCATTCAAATCTGGATCCTGCATGACTCGCTGAATGGATTCAGCAAGCACGTTTGCATCGCGCGGATTATCTAGAATCAAGGCATTGACACCATCTTCCAGCAAGTCAGAAATCCCACAATACTGCGCATTACTGACAATTACAGGCAATCCATGCGCCATAGCTTCAAGCACAACCATGGCAAATGTATCTTCCAGTGTCGGATGAACCAAACAATTGGCCGATAGGTAGGCATCACTCACATCATGCAATGCGCCAAGAAAGAAGATACGCTGCTGCAAACCACTGTTCTTGACTTGCTCACGAAACCCCGATATTTGGGCTGCATTGCCAACGACAACCAGAAAATTGTCATTTGACAATTTCTGAAAAGCCTGGATCAACGTATCAAGACCCTTTTTTCGGTAGTCATTACCGACAAACAAAATACATGCTCCTTCTTGCGGCAAACCCAACTGAAAACGTGCCGCTCGCCTATCAGCCACGCTGGTCACACCCGGCACGCTGATCACCCCCGGCGTCACCACCCTCATGGCATGCGCAGCTGCAGGATACGTTTGCGCCATGGTGGCCTGCAAACTTTTCGACGTCACCACAATACACCGTCCACCCCGTACGCTATAACGAAGGTGCTCCATCCACAAATACACCAGAAGTCGCGGGCTTGTAACTACTTTGAACCAACGCAATGCGAGTCGCCATCCACTTCGCCCTTGAAACAACGTGTATTTAATAGGCAAGACGTGTACGGTTTGTACCTGTCCATGCCATGTGTTTTCGTGAGAGTGAACAACATCAAAGCCCCGCCTTGTGGCCCACCATGTCGTAGCTGCAAACCAAAGCTGGTTAATCCATCGAGGTTTTACAAGTGGGGTCCATAACTTGTGATAAGTCACGCCAGGCCACTGATGATTGATTTGTTGCGCAAAGACGTGAATTTCGTGACGGCTTGCCAACTGCTCGACTAACGCGATGGAGTAGCGCTCTGCACCACCTCCTGTGGGCGAAAACACCCGGTTCAACACGGCGATACGCAGGCGTTTATTGACTGTGGCGGTCACGCGCGCCGCCGATCTTCATAACTTGTCGCCAATTTAAGCCAAAACGCCAGCAAACTGGTTGAACGAACGATTGGCATACGAGGCAACTGCATCAAGTCTTCCCCAGCTTGGCAACGACTGCGCTGCGTTGTTGTCGCAGATTCAAATCCAGCTGCAAGAGCCATAGCCACTTGATTCTCTGTGTAATCGCCGTACGGGTAACAAAAATGAGCCACTGACGAGGCTGTCATGTCTTCCAATTCTGACTTGCATAAGGAAATTTCCTCCACGCAAGTTGATAAATCAACTTGCGTCAGTCGCACATGATGCCGCGTATGAGCTCCCACCTCCTGCCCCCCCTCCAACCATTGGCGTAGCTGCGATGCATTCATAAGCGGCGCTTGCACAACGCCCACATCACGATCCCATGCGTTGGTCATTCCAAGTCGCTGACTCACCGCATAACAGGTAGAAGAAAACCCATATTTCGATAGCACAGGTAAAGCATTTATCAGATTATTCAAATACCCGTCATCAAACGTGATACCGACCACTTTGCCTGTTCGCTCACCTTTGAGATAAGGTATTAATGCAGACATGGACAATCCACGGTATCCCAATATCTTAAGCAAAGCCATTTGACGAGCAAACGAGTTAGGCGACACATACAAACTCCGATAAGCAGCCCCCTTTGGCGGTGCTATGTCAATCTGGTGGTAAGTCAGAATCGGAATCGGTACTAAATTGGCGGTGAGACGCGTCGTCATAAATTAGAAACTTACAGCAAAACAATATCGTATTGTTCCTGCCCCATGGCACTCTCGCTTTGCAGAGAAACGGGCTTGCCAATAAATTCACTCAGACCTGCCAAATGTTGACTTTCTTCATCCAAAAATAATTCGACGACTTTGGGCGATGCAATGACGCGGAATTCACGAGGATTGAACTGCCTAGCCTCGCGCAATATCTCTCGAAAAATATCGTAAACCACACTGCGCGCGGTCTTGACAATACCTTTGCCTTCACACATCGGGCAGGGTTCGCACAGCATGTGCGCCAGTGATTCACGAGTGCGTTTTCGGGTCATTTCCACCAAACCCAACTGTGAAAAACCGCCTGCTGTTGTTTTGACCCGATCCCGAATCAGTTGTTTTCGCAGCTCAGCCAAAACAGATTCACGGTGATCATCCCGAACCATGTCAATGAAATCCACAATGATGATGCCACCGAGATTTCGAAGGCGCAGCTGACGCGCAATAGCCTGTGCCGCTTCCAGATTGGTCTTGAAGATGGTGTCATCAAAGTTACGGGCACCCACATAAGCACCGGTATTTACATCGACCGTTGTCAATGCTTCCGTCTGGTCAACGATCAAATAGCCACCAGACTTCAGATCAACCCGACGACCCAATGCCTTGGCGATTTCCTCGTCAATGGCAAACAAGTCAAAAATGGGCCGCTCCCCTTTGTAATGCTGCAACTTGGCAGCCGCTGATGGCATGAATTCGATGCCAAACGTTTTGAGTACTTCAAACTGTTCGAATGAATCGACGCGAATGGTTTGAGTGCTCTCACCCACCAGATCGCGCAAAACACGCTGCAATAAATTTAAATCCTGGTGCAAAAGCGACAAAGGAGGCAGGCGAACGGAAGCATCTTTAATACGAGCCCACGCTTTACGCAAATAACCGATGTCTTCGGACAACTCAAGATCGGACGCATCCTCACCATTGGTTCTGAGGATAAATCCGCCCCCCTGAGGGCCAGCCAAAGTCTGCAGGCGAGTGCGCAACTCGTCCCGCTGATGCTGTGGTATTTTCTGAGACACGCCTATATGGTCATCCTGCGGCAAAAACACCAACAGACGCCCCGCAATACTGATTTGCGTTGACAGCCTAGCCCCTTTGGTGCCTATCGGGTCCTTGATAACCTGCACCAACAGTGCCTGACCTTCAAACACCTGCTTTTCAATTGGGATTTGTGGCTGCGTGTTGCGCACCATGCTCGGCGGTTCACCATCAGGCTGGCGATGCCAGACATCGGCCACATGCAAAAAAGCAGCGCGCTCAAGCCCTATGTCAATGAACGCGGATTGCATGCCAGGCAATACCCTGGCCACCTTACCCAAATACACGTTGCCAACCAGACCACGCTCCAAGGTACGCTCGACGTGCAATTCCTGCAAAGCACCATTTTCAACAATGGCAACGCGGGTTTCCTGTGGAGACCAGTTGATCAAGATATCTTCTTGCATGGCATAGAACGGGCAAAACCCCCATTAAACCTCGAAACCAAAAGACCGCAGCAACTGCGCCGTCTCAAACATGGGCAAACCCATGATGCCGGAGTAACTACCACTCATATGTGAAATAAAGGCAGCCGCCCTGCCCTGCACCGCGTAAGCGCCCGCCTTGCCCATGGGCTCATTGGAGTCGACATAGGTTTGAATTTGATGGGAGCTGGGAGCAAACGTCACCCGTGATTCACAAACAGCAAGTTCACGCTTGCTCTCGGTCCCCAGCGCCACGGCCGTCAAAACGCGATGCGTCTTGCCTGAGAGCGCTGTCAAAATCCGTATGGCATCTGTAGCATCAACCGGTTTGCCATAAATAGTTCTTCCTAGCGCTACGGTGGTATCCGAACAGAGTACCGGAGCACTCACCAAGCCCCTGCGCTTGAGGCGCATCAGTGCGGCATCCAGCTTGAGCTGGGTGACCCGCTTGACGTAGGCAGCTGGCGCTTCGTTGTGCAGCACAACTTCAAGCGCTTCAGCATCTTCATCTGCGTCTGGAAGCAATAACTCATAGCGCACACCCAGCTGCTCCAATAACTGACGGCGGCGCGGACTCTGCGAAGCGAGATAGATAAATTTATTCACAGCAAATACAGGAATATCACTCACGGTGGTATGGGTGATTGGCATTGATAGACCAAGCACGGTAGAGCTGCTCAATCAACACCACACGAACCATGGCGTGCGGGAGCGTCAAATCTGACAAACGAATACGCTCATGAGCTGCTTGTTTAAAGGCGGGATCCAGCCCGTCGGGTCCGCCGATTACCAGAGCCACATCGTCGCTTTCGAGTTGCCAGTTCTTGAGCTTTTGCGCCAAGGCTACCGTGGTTAACGAGGTGCCCCGCTCGTCCAACGCGACGATACGGCAACCTTTGGGAATCATCGCTTCAATACGGGAACGCTCAGCAGCGTACAAAGTTTCAACCGTTTTCGAGCCGCGCGGCTCCGTTTTCACGGCTTTAAGCTCAACCTTGAGTTCATATGGAAAGCGCTTGGCATAGTCGTCCCAAGCCGTTTGAGCCCAATCCGGTACCCGCTGGCCCACCGCGACAATCACCAGCCTCACAAAGAAACCCTGGCTCAGGCTTTGCGCACAGCCGTTTTTTTAGCCGGTGCTTTCTTGGCGGCAACCTTTGTCGCTACTTTTTTCGCGGCAGTCTTAGCCGGTGTTTTGGCTGGCTCATTAACCGTGACTTTGGTGAGAGAAACCTTCGCTGCCGGTGTCTTGGCAGCGGTCTTCTTGGCAGCGGCCTTTTTCGCGGGTGCTTTGGCAGCTGCTGACTTGGCAGCCAGCGTCTTCTTGACTTGCGCTTTGGATGGGAAGGCTTCCGCTACACCCTTTTTGGCCGCATTGGAGCGTTTGAGGCTACCCTCGACCTCGACCACCTTCTTGGCTGCTTTGGCCGGTACTTCAGCCTCTTTGGTCGCAGGTTTTTCGGCTCCAAATTTGAGGCGCACTGGCTTGTCACCCCAGAGTTCTTCCAGGTTGTAGTACTGGCGGAAATTGGGCTGCATCACATGTACCACGGCGGCGCCGCAATCCACAATAATCCATTCGCCATTCACTTCACCTTCAACCCGCGGTTTTGGAAAACCTGCATCACGAACGGCATCGCGCACACTGCCAGCCAATGCCTTGGTTTGACGGTTGGAGGTGCCAGAGGCAATGATCACCCGTTCAAACAGAGATGAAAGATGCTCTGTATCGAACACCACAATATCTTGGGCTTTGACGTCTTCCAGACCATCGACGATGGCACGCTGAAGTTTTTGTATGTCTTTTTTTGCAACGGTAGAAGTAGTCATCAATTAGTCTGGTAAAGGTGGTGGTCGTCAATATAACGCGCAACTGGCTCAAAAACCAGTGGGACAACGCTTAAGTGCATTGCAATTCGGGCCCGAATATCAGTTGCGCTGACAGACATTGCCGGCATTTGCAGCCGTCTGAAGCGCGATTCAAGTGCCTTGGGTGCAACAAATTGGGGTCTAGCCCCCGTCAAATCTTCGCGCTCAGCTACACAAATTATAGCGAGTCGCAAAATCTCCTGCCAATCGTGCCAGTTTGTCAATGCACGGGCCTGATCTTCACCCATGATCAGAAACAATTGCGCATCCGGCCATTGCCCTTTGAACGAACGCAAAGTATCCACGGTATAGCTCGGGCCAGCGCGCTCAGTCTCAACAGGATCAACGACCACGCCTGGCAAATCTGCAAACGCCAGTTGCGCCATGGCAAGCCGGTGCTGTGCCGAACTTAAAGGACGAACCTTGTGCCAGGCCTGCCCGGTGGGAACCACACGAACTTCGTCCAATTGAAAGTCAATCAACGCGGTCTGAAGCAGCGTCCGATGCGCGACATGAGGTGGGTCAAACGCGCCACCAAACACACCGATTCGCCTCGCCACCATCTTCTTGAGCGTCAAATCCAGTCCTTGCGCACTAAAAACTTGGTATACAAATCGGCTTCAGGCGATCCGGCTTCGGGCACATTTTGATAAGACCAGCTCACCAGCGGCGGCATGGACAACAAAATGGATTCACTGCGTCCACCCGACTGCAAGCCAAAGTGTGTGCCACGGTCCCACACCAGATTGAACTCGACATAACGGCCACGCCGGTAGAGCTGGAACGCGCGTTCACGCTCGCCATAAGCCATCTCCTTGCGACGTTCCACAATGGGCAGATAGGCCGACAAAAACGAGTCCCCAACGCTTTGCATCATGGCCAGACTGGCATCAAAGCCCAGCTCGGAAAAGTCATCAAAAAAGATGCCGCCGACACCGCGCTGCTCCGAACGATGCTTCAAATAGAAATATTCATCACACCAAGTTTTGAAACGCGGATATTTATCGTCCCCGTAAGGCGCCAATGCATTTTTGCAAGTCGTGTGAAAGTGAACCGCATCCTCTTCAAATCCGTAGTAAGGGGTCAAATCCATCCCCCCGCCAAACCAGCACACTTCCTGGCCGTCTTGTCCTTTGGCAGCCAACATCCGCACATTCATGTGAACCGTGGGCACATAGGGGTTACGCGGATGAAACACCAGCGACACGCCCATGGCATTAAAAGGCGCACCCGCCAATTCGGGGCGGTGCTGTGTTGCCGAGGGCGGCAACTTGGGGCCGCGAACGTGTGAAAAACCACACCCGGCACGCTCAAACACAGAGCCACCTTCCAGAATTTGGGTGATGCCCTGGCCTTGCAGCAGCTCACCGGGCGCCTTTTGCCACGGATCAATCAAAAATGATGTTCCATCCAACTCGGAAATAGCCGAGGTGATTCGTGACTGCAACCCTTGCAGGTAAGCACGGACAAGCTCTGTGCGAGAAAATTTCTGATCTGAATTCACCATTGCGTTCAATGTTTGACGGCACGGTGACCAATGTCAGTGCGGTATTGCATGCCATCAAAATGGATGCCCATGATCACCTCGTAGGCCCGCTGCTGCGCCTGGCGCGCGTTGTCGGCCAGCGCTGTCACACACAAAACCCGACCACCTGAGGTCACGACATCGGCTTCATTCATGACCGTTCCGGCATGAAACACCACCGCATCATCTTCTGCCTTGGGCAATCCGCTAATAACGTCGCCCTTGCGCGGATGCAGCGGATAACCGTGTGCCGCCAGAACCACGCCCAGGGCGGTGCGCCGATCCCACTCCAGTTCGACCTGGTCCAAGCGACCATGCGGCCCCGGTTCGGTGGCCGCCAGCATCACATCCACCAGATCGGTCTTGAGCCGCATCATGATGGGCTGCGTCTCCGGGTCGCCCATGCGGCAGTTGAACTCCAGCGTTTTGGGGTGGCCATCGGCACCAATCATCAAGCCGGCATACAGAAAACCGGTGTACGGAATGCCGTCTTTTTCCATGCCGCGAATCGTGGGCAAAATGATTTCCCGCATGGCGCGGGCATGCACATCGGGCGTTACCACCGGTGCGGGCGAATAGGCCCCCATGCCACCGGTGTTGGGACCCAAATCATCGTCGAGCAAACGTTTGTGATCCTGGCTGGTCGCCAGTGCAAGCACGTTTTTACCGTCGCACATCACGATGAAACTGGCCTCTTCACCGACCAGAAACTCTTCAATTACCACCCGAGCGCCACCTTCGTTGTGCGTCACACCCAGGGTGTTGTCCACCAGCATGAAATCCACCGCTTCGTGCGCTTCAGCCAGACTCAATGCCACCACCACGCCCTTGCCAGCAGCCAGGCCATCGGCCTTGACCACAATCGGCGCGCCCATTTTTTCAATGTAGGCGTGCGCGGCCACCGGATCGGTGAAGGTTTCATATTCCGCGGTCGGAATCGCGTGACGTTTCATGAACGCCTTGGAGAACGCCTTGGAGCTTTCCAACTGGGCAGCAGCCTGCGTCGGACCAAACACCCGCAAGCCATGCTTGCGAAACTCATCAACCACCCCGGCGGCCAGCGGACCCTCTGGCCCCACCACCGTAAGCGCTATCTTATTAGTAGCTGCCCACGCCCGCAGTTCGTGCACGTCCGTGATATTGATGTTCTCAAGCCGCCCATCCAGAGCGGTCCCGCCGTTGCCCGGCGCCACATAAATTGTTTGCACCTTGGGTGACTGCGCCAGCTTCCAGGCCAGCGCATGTTCACGGCCACCGCCGCCAATAACGAGTACTTTCATAGTGCCTCGCTGTCAAATTCAGCGTTGTGGTAAATGTTTTGCGTGTCGTCCAACTCTTCGAGCACGTCGAGCAATTTTTGCATCTTCACGGCATCCTCCCCTGTAAGTTCAATCGGATTTTCAGGTCGCATCGTGACTTCGGCCATTTCTGGCGTCAGCCCGGCAGCTTCCAGCGCATTCTTGACGGCCTCAAAATCAGCATAGGCGGTCAGCACTTCAATCGCACCATCTTCGCCGGTGATCACGTCTTCGGCACCGGCCTCCAGCGCCACTTCCATCACCTTGTCTTCGTTCGTGCCAGGGGCAAAAATCAGCTGGCCGCAGTGTTTGAACTGGAACACCACAGAGCCTTCGGTGCCCATGTTGCCGCCGTGCTTGGAGAACGCGTGACGCACTTCAGCCACGGTGCGCACCTTGTTGTCGGTCATGGTGTCCACCAGAATGGCGGCGCCGCCGATGCCGTAACCTTCGTAACGAATTTCTTCGTAATGCACGCCTTCCTGGTTGCCGGTCGCCTTGTCGATGTTGTACTTGACGCGATCAGCGGGCATGTTGGCCGCCTTGGCCCGCTCCACCGCCAGACGCAGACGCGGATTGACGGCCAGATCGCCCCCACCGGCACGGGCCGCCACCGTGATTTCGCGAATGATTCGAGTCCAGATCTTGCCCCGCTTCTCGTCCTGACGACCTTTACGGTGCTGAATATTGGCCCATTTACTGTGTCCTGCCACGGGAAATCCTTCAAAAGTTCGTTGCGCTAGTCGCTCAATTGTACTTTTTGACAGCTACATGCCTAATTTCATCCTGATTGCTCCGCATGGAGAAACCCAGTACAACCGCGCATGGAAAAACCATGATTTACCATACCCCCACTATCGAAGTAACCATTTTTTGTGAGAAATCCGAAATGAGCAACTCTGACACCCCCATGGACAACGTTCACGTCATCAACCACCCGCTGGTGCAACACAAACTCTCGTTGATGCGGCAAAAAGACGCCAGCACCACCAGCTTTCGCACCCTGCTCAATGAAATCAGCATGCTGATGGCCTACGAGGTCACCCGAGACATGCCCATGCAGGACGTGCAAATCCAGACCCCGCTGGAGAACATGACCGCCAAAATGATCGACGGCAAAAAACTGGTGCTGGTCTCCATCCTGCGCGCGGGCACCGGCATTCTGGACGGCATGCTGTCTGTGGTGCCCGGCGCCCGCGTCGGCCACATCGGCCTGTACCGCGACCCCAAAACCCTGCAGGCGGTGGAGTATTACTTCAAGATGCCCAAAGACATGGAGGAGCGCGACGTGGTGGTGGTGGACCCGATGCTCGCCACCGGCAACTCCGCCGTGGCCGCCGTCACCCGGCTCAAGCAGACCAACCCCAAGTCGATCAAGTTCGTCTGCCTGCTGACCTGCCCCGAAGGCATTGCCACCATGCAAAAAGCCCACCCCGACGTGCCGATCTACACCGCCGCCATTGACCGCCAGCTCAACGACCACGGCTACATCCTGCCCGGCCTGGGTGATGCAGGCGACCGGATTTTTGGAACGCAGTGAAGCGCATATAAGAAATAGGCCGCTAGCCCCCGTGCAGATTGCGTGAGTAGCTACGTTTTTAATAGCGAGTGGTTTTAAGTTGGGACCGAATGCCCCACTTCGGGCCAGCCAGAATATCGAGATACGTTTAACAAGCTGTGAAAACGGCGCAATCCAGGCTTCAAGCCGCGTTCAGGAGGAATTGATGGCAAATTTACGGAGCAACGCCCAACTTGGGGAGCACATTTTGTTGAGCTGGACATCACGTTATCCCTCATGAAAATCGTCCCGTCGCACCTCGTCGAGAGCTATCGGTTTTGGGAAGTTGTGACCCAGTGGGCACAAGATCGGCTGCAACACGAACAGGTCATTGCGCGCGTACTTGCTCAAGGAGTCGTCCGCGGCGGTCTTCGGGTACAGAGTGTTGATCCGCGTTGGAAGGACGTTGGCACCTTCGAATTGCGGGGTCCCCTTGTCGGTTATGTCGCGCGCGAAGGCGCTTTGCCAATTTTCATTCGGTTGTCCGCACTCAACCACCTTCTGGCGGTGGTGGAACAGGCAGCTGTCCCGGACTCGCAGCTCCTGTTCGAGGAATTCGTGACCAAACAGGATTTTGAAACTTGGCTACAGCACACGGGACTGGAGAAGCCAGGGTTTTGGTTCGCCGCCGCACAAGAGGGATAACATTTCGGCCAACACAGACCTGCAAATGCTGAAGGCGACTTCACACCAAGTGAATGACCGAGTGGTCATTACCACTGAGGGACCGGATTTTTGGAATGCAGCAAAGTTTATATAAGAAATAGGCCGCTAGCCACCGTGTTGATTGCGTGAGCAGCTACGTTTTTTGTAGCGAGTGGTTTGTAATTGAACGTCGGTTGAAGCATGAGTTGAACAAACCGAATCGCCACACCGCTGCTGTTGGCGAATAAAGCATCCACTTCGCCAGAAAGTCAGGTCATACCGCTTTCAGCTAGACATCTTCCTCACACGGTTTTCGTGTAGTGAGTTCCAAAACGGCAGTAACTGCAACAACAACCCAAAGGTAGAGCGGTGACAGTAAAAGTAAAAACTGGCTCCCCTCAGTAAATCCATCGGAAAAACACACCAATGGGATTGCAGCCAATAACAAGGCTGGCAACACAGCCGCTATCGCCGAGCCCTTCCGCGAACGCCACGCTACTACGCCAACGAATGTGAACGGACCGAGAAAGACCACAGCCCACACAAGACTTGCTACGTTCGTCGGCAGAAAATGGGACTGGTAGATGCACCACGCCATTGCAACGCCACCGGCTAAAGCGGGGAGTACCAAGAAAAGTTGGCGTTGCATGGCTGAGTTCTAACGTGATTGGTTGATGTTCAACGGAATTGGCATTATCTGACCTGGGCAAAGCAGGAAACCTGGTTTTTGGAACGCAGTGAAGCTTATATAAGAAATAAGCCGCCAGACCCCGTGATTATTGCGTGAGCAGCTACGCTTTTAATAGCGAGCTGTTTTTTAATTGGATGACGGTTGCAGTGTGAACGGAACATACGAATCGCCACACCGTTACTACTGGCGGAAAAACAGCCAATCCGCCAGCAAACCAGGTCATACCGCGTTCAATTAGGATTAGGTAACTTAAAAGCAGCAGGAGAAACGCTGAGTTGCATAGTCTGCTGTCGCTACAGTCGTTAAAAACCTCCACCGCATGCTAATAAATTGACCGTAACCTATGAAACTGATTCACATCGGCGCATCCCTTCTGCTTACAAGTATTTTTCTGGCTATTGCAGTTGATCCATGGGCACCAAGTATGGAGTCACTGATCGTTGAAGAGGCGATTGTGAAAGCTATTAAGCCAAATGGATTCGCTTCAACGAGGGCAGAATTTTCGACAAGCCGTGAAAAACAAGTTGCCTGCATAACAACTCAAAAATCATCCAATTTGGGTTGCCCAATAGGCGAATTGAGGCAGCTGATGCAACGAGGCGTTCCGCTCAAAATATGGCATGACAATAATAAAGTCTATCGAGCCGAACTCAACTCCAGGTTCATTCTTGATTCAAGCCCAACGCTAAATGATCGGGTGTTTTTTTGGGGACTTGCGTTCTTATGCTCGATACCGCTATGGATTGCTTTTGGCAGACGTGTCGGACTCGTCAATCCGGCTATGAAACCTGAGATGTACATCCCAATACCTCCCCAAAAGCGTTTCCATCAAAATGAACCGGTCAACAAAAAACATGGAACTGAGTGACTGGTATTGGTAAATCCAACCCTGCCCCGAATGCATTGCCACTCTGCAAAGTCACACCCAAATTTTTCATATAAGAAATAAGCCGCTAGCCCCCGTACAGATTGCGTGAGCAGCTACGCTTTTAATAGCGAGTGGTTTTCCATTGGAATGACGGTTGTTCAGCGTTCTCACCCAAACGGGGATGACAAGAGCATTTCAATGATGTGAGAATGGTCTATTGGTCAGATAACCCACTTATTATGAAGTGCCAGGTTTGTCGCTATTTTTAATGGAGCAAACTATTCAAATGGGACGCACGCAAATGCAGGTTTTTATGGTTGAAGTTGCCACGTTGTACCGCAGCATTTTGCGGTGTAAATTTCATTGGGGTTCTTAGGAGGAAATGAACGTGTTGAAGTACTACCTTCTTGGGGCGATTGCCATGTTGTCGCTTGCAGTTAGCAATAGCGCAATTTCGTCTGACTGTACTCATGTCAGCTCAAAGATCGAGAAGCTCATCTGTAGTCCAAACACTATCGGAGTGAAATGGTTGGACGAGTTACTAAATTCTGAATACAAAAGAGCTATTGACCGGACGGAAAACCCCGAAGAATTTCGATCTAATCAGCGCATCTGGTTAAAAACAAAACGCGACAAATGCTTAAATGCTATGTGCCTTAGACGCGTGTATATAGAACGGATAGCTCAGATATCTAGATCTTCAGACGATATCGAGGGAGTTTATCTCACCAATGGGGATTGCATTTCTGAGCCCTGGAGAGATGAAAATGGCGACTTTATAGGCAAGAAATGTCAACCTTCCCCTATTAACTACCTGAAGATAGAAAGCGTCTCAGACAACAAATACAGGGTCACTTCAGACGTTTCTCAATTCGCCACTGGAAATTTTGGATGCAGCGCCGACGCCTATATGCTTCGGAAGGGGGATACCCTGCAACTAAGCAAATGGGCGGATGGAGAAGGATTGGATCCTAAATGTCCTTTCTCAGTCAAGATTGGTTCTGAAAAATTCGATATCAACACAAAAGGGCAACAGTGTGGTTTGTGTGGACAGAACGGCAATTTCGACGGCGAAGTGTTTCCGCGCAAGTCCAATGCGAAATAGCCACCGGCACACTAGCCCGGCAGTCGAGTGGACCTGCGCAAAAAGCCGCGCAACCCTCTTAACTCGACATTGAACAGCTGTAATCTGGAAATCTGGCTGTCGGCTTTGAGTTTTCTCTTACGCTATTAATCCCCATCAAAACCCAGCCCACCCGACAGCCATCCAGCGCCAACCCCACCCTCACCGCCTCCTCGCCGACCTCACCCCATTGAGTTCCGCCACAATCCCCAGCACCTTGGCCAGTCGCCCGGAGTCGGCCACTTCCACCGTGAATGTCATCCAGGCGGTGCCCCGGATGGATTGGGTTTGCACCCCAATGACGTTCATTTTTTCTTTGGCAAAGACTTCCGAGATATCGCGCAGCAGCCCTTGCCGGTCGGCCGCTTCCACGGCCACATCCACCGGGTACACCGCACCCTGGGCGGCTTTGGGCTGACCCCATTCGACCTCGATCACGCGTTCGCCATTCTTGGCCACCATCTCGCGCAAGTTGGAGCAGTCGGTGCGGTGCACGCTCACGCCTTTGCCGCGCGTGACAAAGCCGCAAATGGCATCGGGCGGCGCCGGTTTGCAGCATTTGGCCAGTTGCGTCATCAGCGAATCAACCCCCACCACCAACACGCCGCCCTTGCCAGAGTTGGCGGTGCTGCGGGGCTTTTTGAGCAACGGGAACTCTTCCTCGGCCACCACCGGCTCGGGCGGGCGCAGCAATATTTCGATATTGCGCAATGAAAACTCGTCTTTGCCGACCACTTCAAACAGTTCGTCGGCCGAGTTAAAGCCCAGTTGCGAGGCCAGGTCTTCCAGCTTGACGGCGGTCTTGCCGATACGTTGCAACAGCTTTTCAACCGCTTCGCGGCCTTTGGCCACCGTCTCGTTCATCGCCAGAGCATTGAACCAGGCCCGCACTTTGGAGCGGGCCCGGTGGCTGACCAGATAGCCCAGTTCGGCATTGAGCCAGTCGCGTGAGGGGCCGCCCTCTTTGGCCACGGTGACCTCCACCGTTTGGCCATTTTTAAGCGGTGTGTTCAAGGGCACCATGACGCCATCGAGCCACGCGCCCCGGCAGCGGTGCCCCAGATTGGTGTGCACGCTGTAGGCAAAATCCACCGCGGTTGCGCCCTGCGGCAGTTCCACAATGGCCGCCTCGGGCGTCAGGACGTAGATGCGGTCATCAAACACACCACCCTGCTCATGCTCGCCCGAGAGGTCGCGCTCCCAGGCCAGCAGCTGGCGCAGGACGGCGATTTTGGCGTCATAGGCGCTGGTGGCCGACACACCGGCATAGCCTTTGGCGCCTGCCTCTTTGTAGGCCCAATGCGCTGCCACGCCGTGCTCGGAGTGGTCGTGCATGGCCTGGGTACGGATCTGGATCTCGATCGGTTTGCCGCTGGCATCGCGCACCACGGTATGCAGCGACTGGTAGCCGTTGACTTTGGGCTTGGCGATGTAGTCGTCAAACTCCTCGGTAATGGGGACAAACTGGTTGTGAACCCAGCTTAAGGCGCCATAGCAGTCGGGAATATTGCCCACCAGAATGCGCAGCGCCCGGATGTCATACACCTGCTCAAAACCGAGCGATTTACCACGCATTTTTTTGACAATGCTGTAGATGTGTTTGGGGCGTCCCTGCACCTTGGCGGCCATACCATGCTCGTTCAGGTCCTGCTCCAGCCGCGCCCTAATCTGCTCCACCGAGGTTTCGCGTTCGGAACGTTTTTCGTCCAGCAACTTCGCCACTTCGCGGTAGGTTTCGGGTTCGGTGAAGCGAAAGGCCAGGTCTTCCATCTCCCACTTGATTTCCCAGATGCCCAGCCGATTGGCCAGCGGCGCAAACACTTGCTGTGCCTCGCGCGCCAGACCGGCGGGCACCGGCAGCTTGGTGGCGGCAAAAAAACGCAGGGTTTGCAGGCGCGAGGCCAGGCGCAGCATCACCACCCGCAAATCGCGCGAGAACGCCAGCAGCATCTTGCGCACGCTCTCGGTTTGGGCGGCTGCCGTTTGCGCCATCGGGATCGCCGTCGATGCCCGCGCATTGGCCACTTGGGCCTGGCGCGCTTGGCGCTGTATCCGCACCAGCTTGGTGGTCTCAATGGCCAGCGCGGCATAGTTGTCGCCAAAGGCTTTGGCAATCACCTCTTGCGGTTTGTTCAGGTGGTCGCAGGCGTACACCAGGTAGCTGGCCGCCTGCATCGCCTCGGAGCCGCCAATGGACTTGAGAATGGCAGCCACCGCATCAGCGTGGGCCAACACGTTTTCTCCGGAGTCCAGGATTTCGCTAGCCAGCAGCGGCTCGGCAAAAGAGCGGGCCCGCACCAGCGCGTTGGCCTGCTCGGGCAGGCCCTGGGTCGTGGCATCAATCAATTGCGACAGCTGCGCCGGGAGTTGCGTGGCCCCATGGGGGTCGGCGGAGATACTTTTCATCCGTAAATCATCCCGTATCTAATCGAGCAAAAAAGAGACCAGCGTTTGCACTTGGTCATCCACCACAAAGGTGGGGGCATGGCCCACCCCGGCAAACTCCACCAGCTTCGTTTGGGGGCCGCGCTGGGTCATGGCCTGCGCGGTGGCTGGCGAAAGCAAGTCCGACAGGGCGCCGCGGACCAACAGGGTTTGGGCTTTGATGTTGTCGTACAGCTGCCATAGCTGCGCTTCGCCCTGCACGGTGGACTCCTGGGTCACCGCTTTAAACGGCGCGGCAATGGCCGGGTCGTAATGCAGGGTGTAGCTGCCGGGGTTGTCCGCCATCGGCTTGACCATGGGGCGCGACAAGGCCAGCCACTGCGCTGGGGTGTGCGTGCCAAAGCTCGACGACGTGGCCCACATGGCATCTACGGCCTGCTGCACCGAATCAAACTTGCCGGTATTGCCCAAATAGTCCCCAATGCGCTGCAAGGCCTGCCACTCGATGGTCGGGCCGACATCGTTGAGCACCAAACGGCGCACGGAAACAATTGATGCCCCCACGCTTGTCACTTCGTGTACTGCGCTGCCTCCCATGGGGGCCGTGCCTTGCTTGGGGCGGCCCGGCGCGGCGGCAGGCGTAAGCAAATTACACACAACCAGTCCAATCAGCCCACCCATGCTGGTCCCGACCCAATCAAGTGTGGTTGGCTTGAGCTGCGCCAGCAAGGCCAGCATGTCGGCGGCGTAGAACGGTATCTGGTAACCCGCCGGGTCTGTGAGCCAATCGCTCTGACCGCGTCCGGCCACGTCCGGGCACACCACGCGAATACTGTTGCCCGACTTCTCGCACAGCGCCTGGGCCAGCACATCAAAGTCACGGCCCTGGCGCGTCAGCCCGTGAACGCAGAGCACCACATGCCCACTCTCGGGATTGCCCCACTGCCAGTAGGCCATGCGGCGCCCGCCAGTGGCACTGGCATCGGGACAAAGTACGTAATTGAGCGTGGGTTCAGACATGGTGAAAGCAATCGTTTATAAAGTCGGTATCCAATCCTAATTCAAACGCAGTATCCCACTGCCCCTTCACGGAGAAAACCCATGCTCAAAGGCAAAACAGCGCTCGTCACCGGTTCCACCAGCGGTATTGGCCTTGGCATCGCCATCGCCCTGGCCCAACAAGGTGCCAATATCGTTCTCAACGGATTTGGCGACGTCGAAGGCCCCAAAGCCGAAGTGGCCGCCTTCGGTGTCAAAGTGGGCTACCACGGCGCCGACATGAGCAAACCCGGCGAGATTGAAGACATGATGAAATACGCCGCCGCCGAGTTTGGCCGGGTCGATATTCTGGTCAACAACGCCGGCATCCAGTATGTGTCGCGCATCGAAAACTTCCCGGTGGATCGCTGGGACGCCATCATCGCCATCAACATGAGCAGCGCCTTTCATGCCACCCGGCTGGCGCTGCCGGCCATGCAGGCAGCCAACTGGGGCCGCATCATCAACCTGGCGTCCGTTCACGGCCTGGTGGCCTCGGCCGAAAAGTCCGCTTACGTGGCGGCCAAGCACGGCGTGGTCGGTTTGACCAAAGTCACCGCCCTGGAAAACGCCACCACCGGCGTGACCTGCAACGCCATTTGCCCCGGCTGGGTGCTCACGCCTCTGGTGCAAAAACAGGTTGATGCCAAAGCCGTGGCACAAAACATCACCAACGAAGCGGCCACCAAGCAGCTACTGGGTGAAAAAGAGCCTTCGATGCAATTCACCACGCCTGAAGAACTGGGCGCCCTGGCTGTATTCTTGTGCTCGCCAGCGGGCAACAATGTGCGCGGTGTCGCCTGGAACATGGATGGCGGCTGGGCCGCGCAGTAGTCGCTATAAAAACAGTAGCTGCTCACGCAGCTACTACGGGGGCTAGAGCCCTAAAACACCTACAACCCATCAGCTGGATTGGCGAAAGGCCATGACCGCCTGATTGCGCAGTGTTTGCAGCAGTGCCAGCTCTTTTTCGTTCAGCTCCAGCCCGCCTTTTTCTGCTTTGTCGGCGTAAATCAAGCCCAAGGGTTTGCCTTTGATATTGACCGGCAACAGCAAAAAAGTGGGGGCGTTGATCTGTTTGCGATACCAATCGGGCAAGCGTTTGATGAGTTGTGCTTCCGTGGCGTCGCTGATCATGGCGTCGGCGCCCTTGGTGCATACCGCGGTGAATAAATTTGACGTACTGACATCCAAGGTCACGTTAAACATTTTGACCATGCTCTCAACGTCCTTGCCCAGTCCAAAGCGGCCCGTCAAAGCATCCGTTTTGGGGTCGCGCAGACAAAAAATGATGCGCTGAAACTCCATCGCCCGGAACATGGTCTCCAAAATCATGCGCAGCAAGTCGCTGAGTTTGACCTCCTCCACCAAGGCATTGGTGATGTCCTGAATGCCTGCGGCCAGAATTTGCGACACCCGTTTCGGATCTTGTGCGGGCACCTCACCGGTTGGCGACGACGTGGTCTGGGTGGCATGCAGCTCCAGCGTAATCAGCGAATCGGGTGGCTCTTGCGCACTGTCTTCTTGCGCCTGTTCATCTGGCGCAAGAGTCAACAATTTCGATGCCGCAGAGCCGGGCGCCACACGGATGTCCATGGCATCGGCCATTTCAATCAACTTCTTGCGAGCGACGCTGGTGGACGCGTGTATTTCCCCGCTGCTCACGCCCAGTGTCCTGGCGTATTTTTTGGCAATGTGAGCCAGCCGCCCGGCCACCTGTTTGGGTTCCGAATGAAGCAGCGTATCGGCCATGTCATTGGCAGCGAGCGCCGTCCAGCGCAAGCGCTCGGTCACATCCACCGGTGCACTCGCGGGCGGCTCACCGAGTGGTCGGCTCATGCAGCGCTGGATGCTATCGGGCAAGCCCCACACTTTGGCCACACCCATGCCCAGCGCTTCAAAACTCAGCCCTAGTACGCTGGCTGACGCGGTGGATTCGCTCACCGGCTGGCGGGGTGAATGCGTCAAACCGCGCACCGTGCGGGCTTCTTCAGGAAAATAGTATTCAGCCAGCAAGCGCCCCAAACTGTGAAACATGGCGCCTATGAAGGCTTCTTCGTTTTCCCGCGTGCCGGGGCACAGTTCACTGGCAATCGACGCGGCCATCAGGGAACGCAGAAACTCTTCTTTCAGGACGCTGGCATGGGCTTTGTCCTGCATGTGCTCCAGCAGCACCAGGCTCAGCGCCATGTTGCGAATGCCGTTAAAGCCCACCAGACTGACCGCCCGGGACACCGTGCTGATGCTGCCTCCGCGTGAATAGTGGACGCTGTTGACCAGGCGCAGCAGCTTGTTGGTCAGCGCCACATCCTTCAAAATTTCATTGGTGACACTGTTGATGCTCTCGGTCTCCGAGGTCGCCATGCCCTGGATGCGAACCACCGAATCCGACATGGCCGGAAAGTCGCTTTTGTGGCGCATGCGGCGCAGCAAAAACTCCAGTGTGCTGTTGCCGACTGCAGCGCTCGCGGTTTCACCGGCATTGACTTTGGACGCCGCGCCAGACCATTTGGCCAGTTCGTCACGAAATACCTGTGCGCTGGGGTGGCGCTGCATCGGGTCGCGGGCCAGCGCCCGCATCACGATGGCCCGCAAACCGTCATCAATCTCGGCACTCAGACCCGGTGGGAGCGTGAGCTGCTGATGGACCACCCGGTAGATGGCCCGCATGGGATCGGGCTCATCCACCAGCCGCTTGCCCGAGAGCATCTCGGCCAACACAATTCCGGCTGAAAAAACATCCACCAATGGGGTGGCAGGCAGGCCCTGCGCCGCTTCGGGCGACATGTAGCCCGGCGTACCGCTGACCTTTGTATTGGCCTGCGCCCCGGCGCCGTCCATACGTGCGGCAATACCAAAGTCCATCACCTTGGCGCGACCGGCTTCGTTCACGATCACGTTAGACGGTTTCAAATCACGATGCACCACCCCGCCAGCATGGGCTGCGACCAGTGCATCGAGCACATCCATCATCAGCGCCACGGCCTCAAAGGGTGGCAAAGCACCGCGCTTGCCCAACACGGTTGCCAGCGTCTTGCCCGGCACGTATTCAAACACCAGATAGGGTTGCTGATCCTGCACATCGGCCTCAAACACTGGCACGATGTTGGGGTGCGTCAGGCGACTGACACTGCGGGCTTCCTGCAGCCACAGGGCAATGGCAGCGGCATCGGCACCCTGATTGACCTTCATCTGCTTGATGGCCACTTCGCGCTCAAGCCGAGGGTCAAATGCCAGCCAGACGCTCGACTGGGCACCCCGGCCCAGGATACGTCGCAACTCAAAGCGCCCGATCATGTCAGGCGCTTGGGGCGCAGACAAGCTGGAGGCTTGTCGTTTGATCGTGCTCAGAGGTGAAAAATCGGCCATGAATCAGTGTCTGCAAGTGATCGTCGCAATAAGTTACGAACGAATACCAAGTATGACATTGCTCAAGACGGCTCAGGTCTTGGCCGAAGGACTATTTCAGCTGGACCGACCCTGAAACCGTGACCTGCACAGCGGTCTTGCCTGCCTCGACCGGCAAAGGCGCATCGGCCATGACGGACTTGGCTTGCATGGCCATCATGCGCGGCCGTGGCGAAAAATCCTGGTTGCTGGCGCTGACGTTGACTTCGCGCAGGGTGTAGCCGGAAAAGCCAAAGTTTCGGGCAATGTCATTGGCACTGGCCTTGAAGCGCTCAATGGCCATGCCTTGAACTTCACTTTCGACCTTGGCGCGCAACTCACGACTCAGGCCAAAACTCACATTCCCAACTGTCAAGGTCTGGATCTTGCCAGCCGTGGCACTGATGCGCAAAAAATCACGTCCTTCGAGCACCAACTCGGCCGATCCCTGCCAGCCGATGGATTTGCCATCACGGCCATAGCGCGGGGACAGGCTGAAGTTGCCGGTGCGCACCTCCAGCTGCCCCGATTGAGCCATTTTTTTGGCCTCGATCAGTGCCGCATCCATGGCCGTCTTGAGCTGGCTTTGCACCACCGCAGCGTCAGGGCCATCACGCGTCGTATTCATGGAGATCGACAACAAATCCTGCCCCACATCGAGCACGCTGTTGGCCGAGAGCTGAACCACGTTTTGCAGCGGCACCATTGAGTTTTGCTGGGCTAAAACACCTGAAGCCCCCATCAACATTGCGCAAGAAGCTATAAATTTAATAGCATTTTGAAAATATATTTTCATGGCTTGCAACCTTAGTTTCCCCGTTGCTGACGCAATTGCTGTCTTAAATCTGCCCGCTCCTGCTCGGTCAAACGCCGCGGTGCGAGTTCGTTTTTAGGTGCCGGGGCGATCTCATGGATGCGCGCAGGCCTGGGTTGCAGGGTCTGCAAAGCTGTTCGCAATTCGGCTTGGCGCAGCTCATGGGTCGCATCCTGATTCCCTTGCGTTTGAGCCCAGACACACGGCACCCAAATACTGACAAATATCAATGACAGAAATTTTTTCATCCGGCGAACATAACGCAGATTGCGCCCGCGTGTTTAACGATCGCTGTATGAACTTGCACGCCTGGGCAATATATGTAACAGCGTGTCAAGATCAACTGAAATACTTAGAATTCCCGCCCCAAACCCTGCAAAATCGGCATTGTTACAAATTCAGTGAAATCCCATGAGCCACGCACCTAACCGCAATGACAGAATCTTGATTGTCGATGACGATGCCCGCATACGCGACCTGCTGCGGCGTTACCTGGCGCAAGAAGGGTTTGACGTGCTTCAGGCCGAAGATGGCAAGGCCCTGACCCGCATTTTGCTGCGGGAAACCGTCGACCTGATCGTGCTGGACCTGATGATGCCCGGTGAAGACGGCCTCTCGATTTGCCGACGCCTGCGTGCTGCCAACGACCGTACCCCCATCATCATGCTGACCGCCAAAGGCGAGGATGTGGACCGTATCGTCGGGCTGGAGGTTGGCGCAGATGACTACCTGGGCAAACCCTTCAACCCCCGCGAGTTGCTGGCCCGCATTCATGCCGTACTGCGTCGTCGCCCCGCTCTGGAGGCACCCGGTGCCCCATCCACGGACAACCATGTTGTCACGTTTGGTCCATTTACCTTTGACCTGGGGGCACGCACCCTGCGCAAAGGCGACGAAGACCTGCCGCTGACCACCGGCGAATTCGCCATGCTCAAGGCACTGGTGCGGCACCCGAGCCAGCCTTTATCGCGTGAAAAACTGGCCCAACTGGCGCGCGGGCGGGAGTTTGAACCCTTTGACCGCAGTCTGGATGTACAAGTATCTCGCCTGCGCAAACTGGTCGAAGTCGATGCCACATCGCCCCGCTACATTCAGACGGTCTGGGGTGTGGGTTACGTTTTTGTACCCGATGGTACGAACTGATCCAATTGGGAATCACTGAAATCAATGAGGCGGTCATCGCCGCGCATGATGCGACGGCGATCAGCGCCGCCATGCCGCTGGAGACCAGTCTGGGAGAGCGCCAGACCAAGTCGGTTGGACTGAGTCTTTTCTGGCGCACTTTTTTCCTGCTGTCCGTGCTGCTGATCGGCAGCATTCTGGCCTGGCTGCAAACGCTACGCGCCCTTGAATTTGAACCCCATGCCATCCAGACCGCAGAGCAGATGGCCTCGCTGGTCAACTTGAGCCGCGCAGCGCTGATTCACTCGGATGCCATTAACCGGGTGTCACTGGTCAAAGCCATGAAGGACGAGGAAGGCGTGCGCATTGTGCCGCGCGAACCCGGCGACAAATTCGAGCCTTTTGAAACCGATGCGCTGGGCGAGCGCATCTCGCAGGAATTGCGCAACAAACTGGGGCCGGGCACTCTTGTGGCCAACAGCGTCAATGGCAAAGACGGGCTATGGGTCGGGTTCACGATTGAGGGCGACAACTACTGGTTGCTCACAGACCGCGCCCGCTTCAACCGGACAGCGGGCAGTACCTGGGTGATCTGGTTACTGACCACCGCCGCGCTGTCCCTGGCGGGGGCTGCGCTGATTGCACGCCTGATCAACCGCCCTCTCAAGCAACTCTCGTTTGCAGCCAGCCGGGTGCGTGATGGCGATTTTGATGCCAGCACACTGGACGAAAACGTGACCACCAACGAGATCCGGGCCGTCAACATTGGCTTCAACCGCATGACCCACAAGCTGGCCGAAGTCGAGCAGGACCGGGCCATCATGCTGGCCGGTATTTCCCATGACCTGCGCACCCCGCTGGCCCGTTTGCGACTGGAAACAGAACTCAGCGTAAGCGACCCAGAAGCCCGTGCCAATATGTCGGCTGATATCGTGCAACTCGATGCCATCATCGACAAATTTCTGGATTACGCCCGGCCCGGCAGCGTCGAACTCTGCCCGGTCTCATTGCGCGAGGTCATTGAGTCGTGCCTGTTCAGCGTGCGAAATCGCGGTGACATGAGTATCAATCTGGACCTGCCTGCGGAGAACCTGCTGGTCCTTGCCGATGAAGTTGAACTGGGCCGCGTCATCAGCAACCTGCTGGAAAACGCCGGACGTTATGGCAAATCCGTGAACACCGGTATTGCCGTCATCGATATCGCTGCCCGCGGCAGTGAACATTGGGTGATGCTGCGGGTGCGTGACCATGGCATGGGCGTCTCCGAGGAACAACTCTCCAACCTGACCAAACCGTTTTACCGGGGTGAAGCTGCCCGCACCGCCGCCAACGGCACCGGCCTGGGTCTGGCCATTGTGGAAAAAACGGTCACGCGCATGGACGGCTCCTTTGTTCTGCGCAATACAACAACCGGCGGACTCGCCGCCAGCATCAAACTGAAGCGGGCACCTGCTGCGAGCGTCGACAATCCACTATCTAATTTATAGCGCCTTGCGCAATGCCTACCTGGGCTGGGACGCTATTCCCCTTGAAAATCCTGGTTTATCGCGCTTTCTTGAAAGCCTTGCCACCGGCACGGCCTGCGCCGGTCTCGCGTGGCGGCAAACCGGTGTGCTGGGTCAACAGCTTGCCTTTTAGCGCGGGCTTGGCGTCTGCTACCACCGGCGTAGAGTTTTTACGGCGCGCGCTGGTGTAGTTGCCATCGGTGAGCGGCTGAAAGGTCGGGATCAAGTGGTGCTTGCCATTGCCGATCAGGTCGGCCCGGCCCATCGCCTTGAGCGCCTCGCGCAACAGCGGCCAGTTGTTGGCGTCGTGGTAGCGCAAAAAAGCTTTGTGCAGGCGCCGACGTTTGTCACCGCGCACGATGTCCACCGTTTCGCTGTCACGGGTGACTTTGCGCAACGGGTTCTTGCTGGTGTGGTACATCGCGGTGGCGCTGGCCATCGGGCTGGGGTAAAAGGTCTGCACTTGGTCGGCGCGAAAGCCATTTTTCTTGAGCCACAGCGCCAGGTTCATCATGTCTTCGTCGCTGGTGCCTGGGTGGGCGGCGATGAAGTACGGAATCAAAAACTGCTTTTTACCGGCCTCTGCGGTGAACTTGTCAAACAGGGTCTTGAACTTCTCATACGTGCCGATGCCCGGCTTCATCATCTTGGTCAGCGGACCTTGCTCGGTGTGCTCGGGCGCAATCTTGAGGTAGCCGCCGACATGGTGCGTGACCAGTTCCTTCACGTACTCGGGGCTTTGCACCGCGAGGTCGTAACGCACGCCGGAGCCAATCAAAATCTTTTTGATGCCTTTGAGCGCTCGGCCACGGCGGTAGATTTTGATCAGCGGGTCGTGGTTGGTGGTCAGGTTCTGGCAGATGCCGGGGTAGACACAACTCGGTTTGCGACAAGCCGCCTCGATGGCCGGGCTGCGGCAACCCAAGCGGTACATATTGGCAGTAGGGCCGCCCAGGTCGGAAATGGTGCCGGTAAAGCCCTTGACCTTGTCGCGCACATCTTCAATTTCTTTGATGATCGACTCTTCCGAGCGGCTCTGAATGATGCGGCCTTCGTGCTCGGTAATGGAGCAGAAGGTGCAGCCGCCAAAGCAGCCGCGCATGATGTTGATGGAGAAGCGGATCATCTCCCAAGCCGGGATTTTGGTGGCACCGTCATGGCTACCGGATTCGTCCGCGTAGCTGGGGTGGGGGCTGCGGGCGTAAGGCAGATCGAACACAAAATCCATCTCGGCGGTGGTGAGCGGAATCGGCGGCGGATTGAGCCAGACATCACGCGCCGTGACGCCTTCGCCGTGCGCCTGCACCAAGGCTCTAGCGTTGCCTGGATTGGTCTCCAGGTGCAGCACGCGGTTGGCGTGGGCGTACAACACAGCGTCGCTTTTGACCTGCTCGTAGCTCGGCAGGCGAATCACCGAGCGTTCACGCGGCGGCACTTTCAAACTTCCCTTGCCATACAGGGCGGCGTTGGGCACAAAGGTCAGAGGCTGACTCGCCGGATTGACCTCAGCCTTTACATCATTTAGGCCTCTAGCCCCCGTAGTACCTGCGTGAGCAGCTTCTGTTTTGATAGCGACTGATTTTTCAGCATCTTCCTTGGCGCACGTACTGCCCTGCCCTGCGGCCTGCTCACTGGTGGTCATGTACGGGTTGATGTGGTCTTCGACCCGGCCCGGCTCGTCCACGCTGCTCGAATCAATCTCGAACCAGCCTTTGCCGGATTCGTCATCGGGTCGGCGCACAAAAGCGGTGCCGCGCACATCGGTGATCTTCTCGACCGGCTCTTTCGCGCCCAGGCGGTGTGCGATCTCGACCAATGCGCGTTCGGCATTGCCGTAGAGCAGCAAATCACACTTGGCATCAACCACGATGGAGCGGCGCACCTTGTCCGACCAGTAGTCGTAATGCGCGATGCGGCGCAGCGAGCCTTCGATGCCGCCCAGAATGATCGGCACATCCTTGAACGCTTCGCGGCAGCGCTGGCTATAGACAATGGCGGCACGATCCGGCCGCTTGCCACCCACATCGCCCGGCGTGTAGGCGTCGTCACTGCGGATTTTGCGGTCCGCCGTGTAGCGGTTGATCATGGAATCCATGTTGCCCGCCGTCACGCCCCAAAACAGATTCGGTTTGCCCAGCACCTTGAACGGCTCGGCGCTTTGCCAGTCAGGCTGGGCAATGATGCCGACCCGAAAACCCTGCGCCTCCAACATGCGGCCAATCACCGCCATGCCGAAACTGGGGTGATCCACATAGGCGTCGCCCGTGACCAGAATGATGTCGCAACTGTCCCAGCCCAGCTTGTCCATCTCAGCGCGGCTCATGGGCAGGAATTTGGACGTGCCAAAACGGGACGCCCAGTATTTGCGGTAGCTGGTCAGCGGCTTGGCGGCGCGCACGAAAAAGGAGACGTCAACGGGGGCGTTCATAAGGGGCACAAGTGGGGAGCAACCGGGGAGTGTAAGGTTTCAGCCTTGGCAACGCCCCCCGAATGGGTAATGGAGCGTGCGATCACACTTTGGAAAATTGCCGGGCTTCATGCAGCACCGGCGCCAAATCGCCCAACCAGTCAATGACTTCGGTGATCGACCCGCCCAGACGGGCAGCAACGACCGGCGGCAGCTCGGGCACCGGGGCCGGTCCTGCCAAACCGGCTTCCATTTTCTTGCTAACCAGGTTGGCCGCGTACACGCACGACACCATGGGCGTGTCCATCAACTCCGGGTTGTATTGGTGGCGAATCGTCTCCACCAGATCCGCCGCAAATCGCCATTTTTCGACCAGCATCGCACCGACAACGGCATGATCGACGCCAACAACCTGACGCAAGGCTAGGTGCAGCGGGATTTCATTCCATTGGCTGGCTTCGAGCGCCATGCGAAATTTTTTCGGCATGAACTGGGCAATCACCACCTTGCCAAAGTCGTGCAACAAACCCGCAATAAAGCAGTCCATGGGATCGGCAGCGGCCACCCGCACGGCCAAAAGTTTGGCCACACTGGCCGTGGCCAGCGAGTGCATCAGGTATTTCTGGCCGTTAAACCCGGCCGCATTGTCCACGGGCAACATGCCTATGGCGGCAATGCTCAATGCCAAATTTTTGATGGAATTAAAGCCCAGAAAAACCACCGCATGGTTGATGGAGGTGATCTTCTTGGGCAAACCGTAATAAGCGGAATTGACAACCCGCAGCACCTTGATGGTCACCACCGGGTCTTTGTCGATGACCTGCACCAGTTCCTTGGGCGAGCAGTTGACGTCGCGGGTCAAGGCCAGTATTTTTTGGACGCTTTTGGGGAAAGCGGGCATGCTTTCGACGGCAGCGGCCAGTTTTAAAGAGAGTTCAGGACTCATGGATAGATCGGGTTTCAACAAAGTGCATTGTGCCCAAACATTTGGGGTCATGAAAATACGCTATCGTTCCAGCATGCCATTTATAGAAACACTCCAATCCTATTGGTCAGCGCCGATCGTCATCACCAATATCATGGTTTTCATGAATCTGCTCGGCGCCCTGCTGCTGGGCCTGCTGGTCGGCTACGAGCGCTCCTACCACGGGCGAGCGGCGGGCATGCGCACTTATGGGCTGGTGTGCATGGCCTCGGCGGCGCTGACCGTCATTGGCGGCTACTCCTCGTCCTGGTACGGCGGCAACCACCTGCTCACCATGGGCGCCGACCCCACCCGCGTGATTCAAGGCATCGTGACCGGCATCGGCTTTCTGGGCGCGGGCGTCATCATGCGCGAAGGCTTCAACATCAGCGGCCTGACCACCGCCGCCTCGATCTGGGCCTCGTCCGTCATCGGCATTCTGGTGGGGGTCGGGTTTTACGCCGCCGCCATGATGCTGGCCCTGCTGTGCGCCGCCTGCATGATCTGGATCTCAAAACTCGAAGTCTGGCTACCGACCCGCCAAGCGGTGGCTATCAATCTGAAATTTGCAAAAAACTTCACCCCGATTGAAGAAAAGCTGCACGCCATGGCCAATGCCAGGGGCTATGAGATTGCGGTCGGCACCATCAACATCGCCCTCAAAGACCATTCGTTTGAATGGAATTTTGTGGCCGTGGCGCGCAACAGGCAAAAGATGGAGCCTTTGTCCGAACTGGCCCACGAAATCAGCCAATTCAGTGGCGTGGACAGCTTCCAGCTGACGTTTGCCCGCAATTAAACAACCCGAACTCATCCGCTCAGGACCCCCCATGCTGAACTTTTTACCGCCGCTGGCCGTGGGCCTGATCGCCAGCCTGCTGCTGGTGCTCAACGCGCTATTTTGGGTGCCGATACTGCTGTTTTTTGCCTTGCTGAAACTGCTCGTTCCCGTCAAAAAAATGCGTTTGGCGGTCGACCCCATCCTGCTGCACATCGCCGAAGCCTGGATTGCCGGCAACAGCGCCTGGATGTGGCTGACCCAGCGCACCACCTGGGACGTACAAGGTCTGCAGGACCTGAACTACCGCAACTGGTACATGGTGAACTGCAACCACCAGTCGTGGGTGGACATTCTGGTGCTGCAGCATTTGCTGAACAAACGCATTCCTCTGCTCAAGTTTTTTATCAAACAACAGCTGATCTGGGTGCCCGTGATGGGGCTGGCCTGGTGGGCGCTGGAGTTTCCATTCATGCGCCGCCACAGCGAGGCGTTCTTGAAAAAACACCCCGAAATGCGCGGCAAAGACCAGGCCACCACCCGCCAGGCCTGTGAGAAATTTGCGCTCGTTCCCACCAGCGTGATGAACTTCATGGAAGGCACCCGCTTGACGCCAGCCAAGCACGAACGGCAAAAATCGCCCTACCAGCATCTGCTCAAACCCAAGGCCGGCGGCATCGCGCTGGCACTCAATGCCATGGGCGACAAGTTCCAGGCGATTCTGGACGTGACCATTGTTTACCCGGACGGCCCACCTGATTTTTGGCAATTTCTGTGCGGCAAGCTGCACCGCGTGATCGTGCGGGTGCGCACCTTGCCAATCCCGCATGAACTGGTGCACGGCGACTACGCCAACGACCCGGCCGTGCGCGAGGCTTATCAACAATGGGTGCAGCAACTGTGGCTTGACAAAGATGCGCAGATCAAGGCCTTGCGTCAAAGTCAAATCGCATAGTCCATGCCCCCGCGCGCCTCGTTCAAAATACTCAAAACTGGTCACAATAAGCGCAAGCCTCGTTCTTTTCTTGATATGCGGCAAGCGCCCGTCGTGTGCAACGGGTGACACTCATCGTGACCAGGGTCCTCATGTCGGCCAAGCATTCTGATCAACAGCAATTTTGCAAAGAGAGAACTGTATGAAGCCAATGATGAAAAGACGCACTTTTACAAGCCTGCTGAGCTTGGCAGGGGCATGGGCTGGCAATGCCTACAGCGCGCCTCCCGGGCAACCGTTATCTGTCGGCATCGTTCCGCAGCAATCGCCGGGAGAATTGGCTCGATTGTGGACACCGGTGCTGCGGTACCTTGAAGAAAAGTCCGGCATCCCTCTCCAGTTTGAAACCGCTAAAGACATTACGACGTTTCACAAGCGCACGCTCGCGGGGGAATACGACATCGTATATACCAATCCGCTTACCTATGCCATGGTGCTACACCCCCGCCTGGGCTACGAGGCCTTCGCTCGCGAGCGCGAGCGCAGTCTGGTGGGGCTGCTGGTGGTGCGCAAGGACAGCCGTTACAAAACCCTGCAAGACCTCTCTGGCAGCCAACTGGCTTTTCCGGCTGAGGCTGCGATGGCTGCCAGCATCATTCCGCGCGCGCTGCTGGACAAACAGGGCGTTGTTTACACACCCCATTACGTCGGCTCGCATGATTCCGTCTATCTGTCGGTTGAAAAAGGTTTGTACGCAGGCGGTGGTGGAATCGCTCGGGTCATGGCAATGCAACCGGCCTCAGTAAAAGACCAGTTGCGTGTGCTGTGGAGCAGTCCGGCCTACCCGCCCCATCCTTTTGCAGCCCACCCCAAAGTGTCTGCGGCGGTTGTTCGTAGTTTGCAGACGGCATTAATCGCCATGAATCAAGAGTCGACTGGCTTGGCAGTGCTCAAACCACTGGATTTAAACGGTTTCATGGCCACCCGTGACGCTGACTACGAATCCCTTCGTTCTTTGGGATACAAGGTCTCGGAGTTTTGATGTCGTTTCGCCTCAAAACCATATTGGGCATAGCCTTGATTGAGGCTGTGCTGTTGGTACTGCTGATCTGGAGCAGCATGGGCTATCTGCGAACCTCCAATGAAGATGAGCTGATGAAGCGGGCCCAGACGGTGGTGCATCTGTTTGCGACTACGACGAAGGATGCGGTGTTGTCCACCGATGTGGCGACCCTGGAAAGCGCGGTGCGCGAGGTTTTGAAAAATCCGGGTATGGAATACGCCCGAGTGCGCGGTCGCCAAGGCGTGGTCATGGCTGAGGGTGGGCGGCCTGAATTGTTGCAGCGCCCTTTCCGCGCCGAAAACAGCTTTGATAGCGACAGCGACGGCATATTGGATTTCGCCGAAGAAATTGTCGTTGCCGGAACATCTTATGGCCGGGTGGAGATCGGACTTGCAACCGAATCGCTGGCGCAAGTGTTGTCAACGGCACGTCAGCGCATGGAGATGATCGCCGCGCTTGAAATGGGTCTGGTAGCCTTGTTTTCATTTGCACTGGGCACCTATCTGACCCGTGGCCTAGCCAAGTTGAAACAGGCTTCTCGGCATATTGCGGCGGGCGAGTTGAGCTATCGCATTGACATGCGTGGCAGCGACGAATTGGCTGACACGGCACGATCCTTCAATGAAATGTCACATCAGCTCGAAGATGTGCAGGCCCACAGGGAACGGGCTGAATCCGAGTTGGCGCAGTACCAAAAGCACCTGGAAGAACTGGTCACACAGCGCACTGTTGAATTAACCCAAGCAAACACCAGCCTGCGCGAGACCAATCACCAGTTAGCCGACGCACACAGTCAGCTTCTGCAGGCCGAGCGAATGGCTGCCATTGGCCAGCTAGCAGCCGGGGTGGCCCACGAAATCAATAACCCGGTGGCTTTTGTCAATGCCAACATGGGCAGCCTGGACGGCTACTTGCAGCAGCTGCTCAAACTTGTCCAGCAGAGTGAGCGCTTTGACGCGGAACTATCGGACGCTGCCCGCCTGGAAATCGCCGCCCTGCGGCACGAAATGGATCTGGAGTTTTTGAAAGAAGATGCCCTCACACTGATCTCGGAAAACAAAAACGGCCTCGCGCGGGTAACAAAAATTGTCCAGGATTTACGCGACTTTGCGTGTGTCGGCGAGTCAGAGTGGCAGCCCTATGACCTGTGTCGTGGCTTGGAGTCCACCCTGAATCTGATTCAAGGGCGCATTGCAAATGCACAACTTGTCAAGAAATACGAACCAATTCCAGAAATCGAGTGCTTGCCGTCGGAAATCAACCGGGTGTTCATGAATCTGCTACTTAATGCCGCACAGGCGATTTTGGGGCAGGGAAAAATTGTGGTGAAAACCAGTGTCAGCCACGAGGGCGTGTGCGTGTCGATCGGTGACTCTGGCTGTGGCATTGCGCCAGAGAATTTGGGCCGGGTATTTGACCCCTTCTTCACCGCCAAACCCATCGGGCAGGGAACTGGCCTGGGCTTATCGTTGTCGTACGGCATTGTGCAACGTCATCACGGACGCATTGAGGTGGAAAGCGAACTGGGTCGTGGTTCGACGTTTCGGGTCTGGCTTCCGATTCGGCAACCCCCAAGCGCTTGACAGCCTCACCATGGCCTTCAAGGCATTGAAGTCAAAGACAAATTGGCCTCCAGCCCCCGTCAATCATGCGTGAGAAGCTATCAATAAAATAGCGAGCAGAAAGCTTTAAAACCACTGACCTGACCTACGCCGATCAGGCTGAAAACCGTTCCAGGTCGTCTTGTGGGTTGATGCCAAATTACCGCAGAAAGCGCGCTGCCTCGCCTGTTCATTGTCCTGATCCCACTCGCTAGCAAAGCGCTTGAGCGGAATCTGGCAGATCTCCATCAAGCTGCGAGTGTTTTACTGCACGGGTGAAGAGTCAAAGGGTCTTACTTGCGCACGCACGTTTATACTGCTCCCGCCAAAAATGATTCCTTTGGGGTCTGATTGGCCAATAAATAAAGTCACCTCAAATATCACAGGGAAATGAAAATGAAAATCCGTTTCAGCCTCGTTCTTGCGGCCTTCGCAGTCCTCTCCAGCGGTTGTGCCACTGTTAATCAGATGCCCGTGGCTCTCACCCACAATTCCATCGACACGCAAGCGGGTCGAATTGGAGTCGTTATGACAGCGCTTCCAAAAACTGACACCTATCTACCCGGTGCAGGTTGCCTGCTTTGCCTGGCTGTGGCTAGTAGCATGAACTCAACGTTGACGGCTCATGCCGCCACGCTGACATACGAAAATTTACCCAAATTAAAAAATGAAGTTAGCAGTTTATTGCGCAAAAACGGCACTGTAGTCACGCTAATTGAAGAGGATTTGGACCTTAAAGCATTGCCAGATTTTTCGTCCAAAGGCCCTAACATAGCAATAAAAGATTTTTCCAGCCTACAGCGCAAGCACCAGATCGACAAGCTTTTGGTCATCGACATCACAATGATTGGCTTTGAGCGTACCTATTCTGGCTATATACCAACCAGCGACCCGAAGGGGGTATTTGCTGGACTTGGGTATATCGTTAATTTGAAGACCAATACTTACGATTGGTATCAACCAGTTCACGTCACCAAAAGTTCAGATCAGGCCTGGGATGAACCGCCAAAATTCCCGGGTCTGACCAATGCCTATTTTCAATCACTGGAAATTGGCAAAGACCAGTTTCTGCAACCCTTCTTGGACAGCGCGAAGGCTGTGAAAAAAGTTGCGTTGGCGCCTTCAAATCAAGAAATCGCGGGCGTAGCTCCAACACTTAAAAACGCCCAATGACTTGGCTGCCAACGGCCAAGTCATTGATTCTGCTAAGCGTAGGCGCAATCTCTCTGCTAACGCCAATACTCGTGCAAGCAGGTGATGTAGTCTCATTGGCAGAGTCTGCAATTGAGGTGATGTCACCAGCCGTCAATTGGAGTCTGCGGCTTCCGACGAATGGAAAAGTGAACTATCGCGGGGTCGTCGGCTTTGATCAAGCAGGAGGCGGTGGCACCCAAATCCTGTATCCAGCGCCCAATGCCATTGGCTTCTTGGCGGCAGTGATTACCCATGGTGTGCTTGTTGAGTCTTCCAAAAATGAACAAAAAGAAAAGCTGCAAGTTGAAGCTAACAAGGTGCTGTTGCCTTATCAAAGTACCCTTGATCAGTTCGATGCACGCGATTTGATGCTGCGGGTATTGAAAAAATCAGCCCTAAATTCACGAGTGAGTCCACTGGAGCAAGCTAACAATGCGGATCGACTCAACACGCTTAATAATGCACCTATTTTTTCACTAACGCAGGATCAAAAAGCGATCATCCTTGACAACACGATTGAATTTCAAACTCCGGGAACTACACAAACGTCCCATTATCAAAAATCAATCCGAGTGGTGTCTGGCGCGAAAGAAGTGGATGATCCGACTGCCTATTGGAACAGCAACAATGGCGAAAATCTCAAGGATGAAAGCGCACAGCTTGTCGCGGAATCCTTAGACATCGCCTTAAATGATTTAGGTGCGGACTCCCATGAAGTATCTTCGCCACATCGCACCATTCGCTTCCGTGAGGGCGCTTCAGAGAAAATAGAGCGAGCCCAAGTACTCAGCACACATTGCGGACGATTGCTTATTCGGACTTTGCGCGGCCAACTAATGTCAGTTCCAACATTGCGCACAGCTGAAGAATTGCCTTTGGCAGAAAACTGCATGCCGAGTTCAAACAAATAGAAAACTCAAGCGCATGAAGCTAAAAAGCTTTAATCCCCTGGTTTAACCTACGCCGGTCAGGCTCAAACACGCACCTACGTGTGGTCCATGGCTGACCATCCATGCGCCAGAGTGTCAGAGCCTCTCTGCGGTCAGCTTCGCGTTGGCAATAGTTGATTTATGTCAAAACCAGTTTTTCCGGTCGGATCACCATTCGCCCTGTCGCAAAAGGCGCCAGGCGACCCGGCTTGGGTGCTCACGACTATTGGAGAGGCAAACCATGTTTCAGGTACGAATTCACGGCAGAGGCGGTCAAGGCGTTGTTACGGGGGCAGAAATGATGTCGATCGCCGCTTTTTTGGGAGGGCGCCACGCGCAGGCTTTCCCCAGTTTTGGCTCGGAGCGCACAGGGGCGCCGGTGGTGGCGTTTTGCCGCATGGACGACAAGGAAATCCGCTTGCGCGAACCCATCATGCAGCCCGATGCCATCATCATTCAAGACCCCACGCTGCTGCACCAGGTGGACGTGTTTGGGGGACTCAAAAAAGACGGCTATATCCTCATCAACACCACCCGCAGCTTCGAGGAAATGGGACTAAGCGAGTTTGTCAAAGGGTTTAAATCAGAGCATTTATTGACAGTGCCAGCTTCGGAGCTGGCGATGAAACATGTGGGCAGACCGGTGCCCAACGTGCCTTTACTGGGGGCCTTTGCCGCGCTCGGTGGGCTGATTTCTCTCGATGCCGTGCAGAAGGCGATTGACCAGAAGTTCTCAGGCGCGGTGGCCAAGGGCAACAAAGCCGCCGCCCGGGAGGCCTACGACATCGTCATGGAACAAGAAAGAAAAGCCGAGGAGATTCATCATGCTTGAACAGTGCGAAGGCTCGCATGCCGTGGCACGGGCCGTGGCGCTGAGCCGCCCGGAGGTGATTTGCGCGTACCCGATTTCGCCCCAGACCCACATTGTTGAGGGCTTGGGTGAGCTGGTAAAAACAGGCGCTTTGACACCCTGTGAATTCATCAACGTGGAGTCCGAGTTTGCCGCCTTGAGTGTGGCCATAGGCGCCTCTGCCGCCGGTGCACGGGCCTACACGGCCACGGCCAGCCAGGGTTTGCTGTTCATGGCGGAGGCGGTGTACAACGCTTCGGGCCTGGGCTTGCCGATTGTGATGACGGTGGCCAACCGGGCTATTGGTGCGCCCATCAACATCTGGAACGACCACACCGACAGCATGTCCATGCGCGATGCGGGTTGGTTGCAACTGTTTGCCGAAACCAACCAGGAAGCGCTGGACCTGCACATTCAGGCCTTCAAGATTGCCGAAGAGTTGTCTTTGCCGGTGATGGTGTGCATGGATGGTTTCATCTTGACCCATGCCTATGAGCGGATCGATATGCCTGATCAAGCGCAGGTGGACAAATTTCTGCCGCCTTACGAGCCGCGCCAGGTGCTGGACCCCAACGATCCGGTGACGATTGGCGCCATGGTGGGCCCCGAGGCGTTTACCGAAGTGCGCTACCTGGCTCATGAAAAACAGATGCAAGCCCTTGATCTGATTCCGCAGGTGGCTGCTGAATTCAAAGCCATCTTTGGACGCGACTCGGGCGGACTGATCAAGACTTACCTGACTGAAGACGCCGAGACCATCGTCATTGCGATGGGTTCTGTGCTGGGCACCATCAAGGACACGGTGGATGATCTGCGTGCGCAGGGCGTCAAGGTGGGGGTGCTGGGCATCACATCGTACCGACCATTCCCGATCAACGCCATCCGCGATGCCACGGCGAATGCCAAGCGCATAGTGGTGATCGAGAAGTGTTTTGCAGTGGGTATTGGCGGCATCGTCTCGCGCGATGTGCGCAGCTCGGTGCAAAGCCGCCAGCAGCCAGTTTACGCAGTGGTGGCTGGTTTGGGCGGACGGGCCATCACCAAGGATTCTGTGAACAAATTATTGCTCCAGGCCACGTCAGACAAGCTTGAGCTGCTCACATTTTTGGATCTGGATTGGGCGGTGGTCAATCGTGTGCTGGACCGCGAGAAGGCCCACCGACGCTCCGGCCCGGTGGCCGAAGGCGTGCTGCGCGATCTGGGCACGGTGGCCTCAGGCGCCGTGTGAAATCTTGCGGGACAGACCAAGACTACACACAGTGAGCTTGCTCTGTCCTCTACTGATCAGGAGACATGAATGGAACAGTCAACAGTCAAGTTTTATCAAACCGGCACTTTCACGGTAGGCAACCGCCTGCTGGCCCCCGAGCAGCGCAGTGTGCAGGCCGGAGAACAGCGCCGCAATTCGCTCAACTCCGGCCACCGCGCCTGTCAGGGTTGCGGCGAGGCGCTGGGTGCGCGCTACGCCATCGACGCGGCGATGGCCGCCACCAATGGCCAGCTGATTGCCGCCAACGCCACCGGTTGTCTGGAAGTGTTTTCCACACCATACCCGGAAACATCGTGGCAAATGCCCTGGATTCACTCGCTGTTTGGCAATGCGGCGGCGGTGGCAACCGGCATTGCCGCCGCCATGAAAGCCAAAGGCCGCAGCGATGTGCGGGTCGTGGCTCAAGGCGGTGATGGCGGCACCACCGACATTGGTTTCGGCTGCCTGTCAGGCATGTTTGATCGCAATGACGACGTGCTCTACATCTGCTACGACAACGAGGCCTACATGAACACCGGCGTGCAGCGCAGCAGCGCAACGCCGCCAGCGGCACGCACCGCCACCACCATGGCGGTGGGTGAGCATCCCGGCAACGAGTTTGGTCAGGGCAAAAACGTGCCACTCATCGCCATGGCGCACGAGATCCCCTACGTGGCCACCGCCACCGTGGCTGACCTGCGCGACCTGGAGTACAAGGTCACCAAGGCCATGTCGATACGCGGCGCGCGCTACATCCACATCTTTGTGCCTTGTCCACTGGGCTGGGGCGCCGCCTCACAGGACACCATCAAACTGTCTCGTCTGGCGGTGGAGAGTGGCGTGTTTCCGGTGTTTGAAGCCGAGCGCGGCGAGGTCACCGGGGTGCTCAAAATCCGTCGGCAGGTGCCTATCGAAGACTACCTGCGACCGCAAAAACGCTTTGCCCACCTGTTTGGCAAGACGCCCGATGTGGCCACCATCGCACGGCTGCAAGCACGCGCTGACCGCAACATCCGCCGTTTTGGCTTGCTCGACCACTGAATCGCAGGGGAAAAAGATCATGCAAAAACCATTTGCCATCACGCTCGATGTCGGTAGTTCGCTGGCCAACCACACCGGTTCGTGGCGCACTTCGCGGCCGGAGTACCTGAGTCGCATCCCCCCTTGCAGCCACGAATGCCCGGCAGGCGAGAACATTCAGGCCTGGCTGTTTCACGCGGAGTCCGGCGACTACGAGGCCGCCTGGCGCACCCTGGTGGAGGACAACCCGTTTCCCGCCATCATGGGCCGGGTCTGTTACCACACTTGCGAAGGGGCCTGCAATCGGGGCCAACTCGATGCGGCAGTGGGCATCAATTCTGTCGAACATTTTCTGGGCGACCAAGCCATTGCCCAAGGCTGGAAGTTCGCGCCACCCGCTGCGCAAACCGGCAAAAAAGTACTGGTGGTGGGTGCCGGTCCGTCAGGGCTGTCGGCTGCCTATCACCTGGCGCGGATGGGCCATGCCGTCACGGTTTTTGAAGCCGGCCCGTTACCGGGCGGCATGATGCGTTTTGGCATTCCCCAGTACCGCCTGCCCCGCCATGTGCTAGACGACGAGGTGCAGCGCATCGTCGATCTGGGGGTAGTTATCCATTACAACACCAAGGTCACCGACGTGTTGCAGGTCAAGCAGGACCACGGCTTTGATGCCGTGTTTCTGGCAGTCGGCGCGCACATCGCCAAGCGGGCCTACATTCCGGCGGGCGATTCAGCCCATGTGCTGGATGCGGTGTCGGTGCTGCGTTCCATGGAGGGGGAAGACAAACCCCTGCTGGGGCGCAAGGTGGTGGTGTACGGCGGGGGCAACACCGCCATCGACGTGGCGCGCACGGCCAAACGCCTGGGCGCCACCGAGTCGATCATCGTCTACCGGCGCAACCGCGAAAAAATGCCGGCGCACGACTTTGAGGTTGAAGAGGCGCTGCAAGAGGGCGTGCTGATCAAGTGGTTGTCCACCATCAAGCAAGCCGGGGAATCGTCTATCACGGTTGAGAAGATGGCACTCGATGACAAAGGCTTTCCACAACCAACAGGCGAGTTTGAAACCCTGGAGGCCGACTCGGTGGTGCTGGCCCTGGGTCAGGATGTGGACCTGTCGCTGATCGACCATGTGCCCGACTTGGTGGTGCAGGACGGGGTGGTGCAGGTCAATGCCCAGATGATGACCGGGCACGCCGGCATTTTTGCCGGGGGCGACATGGTGCCCGCCGAGCGTAACGTCACGGTAGCCATTGGGCATGGCAAGAAAGCCGCCCGCAACATCGACGCGTGGCTCAAAGGGCAGACGTATGTGCCACCGCCCAAGCACAGTGTGGCGACTTTCGACAAGCTCAACACCTGGTACTACAGCGACGCACCCAAAACCGTGCGCCCTTTGCTGGACATCATTCGCCGCCAGTCCACTTTTGAAGAGGTACAGGGCGGGCTTGACGAAACCAACGCCTTGTTCGAGGCCCGGCGCTGCCTGTCCTGCGGCAATTGTTTTGAGTGTGACAACTGCTACGGCGTGTGCCCCGACAACGCGGTGATCAAGCTCGGCCCGGGCAAAGGCTTTGAATTCAATTACGACTACTGCAAGGGTTGTGGCATCTGCGTGTCAGAGTGCCCCTGTGGTGCCATCAAAATGGTACCAGAGGATATATAAGAAATTGGCCTTAAGCCCCCGTCAATCATGCGTTAACAGCTATCAATAAAATAGCGAGTCATGGCTTTTAATCCTGGTTTGACAAGCGCTGCTCAGCAGGTTCAATCCCAATAGCTAACGAACTTGAGAGCCTAAAAACAACCTGGGCAACTATGCGATACCTTACGCAGACACCAGGCCTTCAGCGATGCTGCGCCTGAAGCTTAACCAGGCGGGCAGCAAACCAATCAACGCGCCAGCCAGCACCAAGCCGCCCACCAGAAGTCCCTCGGCGGTGCCCAGGCGCACCGGCATCTCGAATCCGAGTTGCAATTGCGCCCAGTGTGACAACAGTTTGGCGGCAACCCAACCCAATCCGGTTCCGAGCACCGCACCCATGGCAATCAGCAAAGTGACCTCCATCCAGACCACACTGAACACATAGGCGCGCCCTGCCCCGATGGCACGCAACACGGCAAACTGTCGCCGCCTGGCCAAAAAACCCACCAACAAGGCCATCAACACGGCCAGCACCACCAACACCTGGGTAGCGATGGCCATCAGCGACATCAGGTCACGAACATTGCCCAGCGTCAGATACAAATCATTGAGCACTTCGGCCGGGAACAGCGCCAGACTGCGGGTGTTGCGAAACTGGCCACGCAAGCTGTAGGCAGCGGCCACCGATTCGGGTTTAACGGCCAGCGCGGGCACGCCTGACAAATACTTGGCATCCCACGGCGGACCGATGTGGTCATGCTGCGCCGTGTCGTGCCCTTGCGCCATGCTGTGAACCTGCCAGACGTCTTCTACCGGCACCAGAATCGCGCTGTCCCACACATTGTGGCGGGCTGGCAAACGTCCGACCACCGTGTAGCGCAAGCCGTGGTGCGCCGCATCGCCATGCTCCTCTTCGTCACCATCCTCGTGATGCAAACCATGTTCCGGACTGAAGATTTCGCCAATGGACAGCTTCACGGTGGAACCGATCACCGCCTCGCCACGGCGAGCGAAGATGCGCCCCTGCGTTGGCGTCAAGGTCGCACCGCGGTTGGCAAAGTCGGCAATCGTGCCAATGATGGGGTAGCCCTGCCAGTTATCGCCAAAGGCAATCGGCGCCGCGTACTTGACACCGGGGCTGGTGCTGACCTGTGCGAAGACCTCGCTGTCAAGCAAAGGAACCGATTGGGGTCGCAGATAGACTGAGGTCATGACCAACTGGGTGGCACTGCCTGGTGCACCGACCAGCAAATCAAAATCGTCGGCGGCGCGTGCACTGCCTTCGCGCAAGGCCCGCTCTTGGGATATCACCGCAATACCGGTCGCCACAGAGAGCGCCACCAGCAGCACGGTGGCCCATACCAGCAGGCGGTTTTGCCGGTAATCGGCGCGGACGATGGGAAAGGGGTTAAACATGGGGACTCTCGTGCAAGCGCCCGAAGCGCAGTTCCATGCACCGGTCCATGCGCTCAAGCAACTCGTATTCGTGCGAAATGACGACCAGCGTGGTGCCTTGCTCGCGTGCCAGCGTCACCAACAGCTCGCCCAGTTGCGTCCGGTGATCAGGGTCCAGACTGGCGGTCGGCTCATCGGCCATCACGATGGCGGGTTGTTGCAACAGCGCACGCGCAAAAGCCACGCGCTGGCGCTCCCCGCGCGACAGCAAGGCAGCCAGACGATGTGGCACCTTCATACCCACTGCGGCCAATAAGTCGTGCGCTCTGGCCTTGAGCTGGGAGGGAATCCGCCAGCCAACAAAATGGGCAGGCAGCAACACGTTGTCCAGCGCAGAGAGTCCATCGATCAAATGGAAGTCCTGAAACACCAAGCCCAGATGGCTGCGCCGCCACTGCGTCAGCGCACTGGGGCTCAAGCTGCAAATGTCGGTGTCGCCCCAGACAATGCGCCCGGTGGTCGGCATGCTGATGCCCGCCAAACAATGAAACAGCGTCGTCTTTCCAGCACCAGATGCACCGCGCAATCCCACGCTTTGACCGGCCTGAAGCGCCAGACTGGGAATCGTCCACAAGTCCTGCTGCTGACCGGTAAAACAAAAACGCAGGTCTTGCACCCGCAGCGCTGAACCTCGTTTCACTGCTTTGAAACCTTGGCATCCACCATGCGCACCTGGCTGACAAAGCCCGATTGAGGGTCGGTCCAGGAACCCATCTCAAGCGTGCCCGTGACTTCAATGCGGCGAGAAAAATTCACCGGGGCCAGGGTGTCGCGCAGGTAAATCACCACAATGTCTACCGGCCACTGCGCATCCGATGAACAAAAGGGGCAGACCGCAACCGGCTCGCGTGTCAGCACAAAAAACTTGCTCTCGGGCTTCAAGGGCGGTGCCATGTAGCCACGCATGCGTACCTCGTGGCCTTTGAGCGCCTTGGCCTGATCGGAATAGACAATGCCCAGCACACCAACCGATTTGTACAAAGAATCAAAGGTCAGCAAATTGTCCAGACTCATGGCATCAGCGGCGTGCGCCAGCGGGACAACCGTGAGCAGGGGCAAACATAAAAAAGCCCGGCGATGAAACTCGCCGGACTTTGGAGAAGTCACATTCATTACTTCTTGGCGACCTTGGAGGCGGTGGCGCTGGAGGCTGGAGCCCATGCCAATGCCTCGGCGATGACCCTGAAGAGGTCGGTGTTTTCCATCTGCCCGTGGACTTTGCTCGACCCCGGCCCCATGGCAGTGAGCACCACATCGTCACCGGTATGCACACCACTGTTGGCCGCACCTGGTCCCTTGTTGGGCAGGTTGCCCACACGCAGCACGGCACCGGCTTCGTCTTTGTACTTTTCATTGGCCACCATCACACCTTCAGCGTTGCGAATGGCCGGTACAAACTCGCCATCCATGTGCGGCGCAAAGGTATCGTAGTGGTCAGGGTAGGAGCCAAACACTAAGCGCAGGCGACGCGATACGTCAACCTTGCTGGGGTAGCCATCGGCATCAGGCGCGGGGTAGTTGGGAAAGCCCGCCTCGTTGTAGGTGCCGACTTTGTTGCGCATGTCGGGACCGGCTTTGTTGTCGTCTACCGTGCCCACCACGCTGACGGCGTGGCTGTGATCCGCAGTGACCAGGATCAGCGTGTTGTCGCCGTTGGCCTTGGCCCATTGCTTGGCTTGTTTGACGGCGTTATCCAGCATGATGGCATCGTACATGGCGCGCTCTGGATCCAGAGAGTGCGAATACTTGTCAATACGGGCACTCTCGACCATCAGCACAAAACCGTTTTTGTTGCGCGACAAAATTTTTAAGGCCGCATTCATGCTCTCGGGCACGTCCGGCTGATCCGGGAATTTGGACACCGAGCCCTTTTTGAGGAACTTCAGATCCAGCGCGCCGTCCACATTGCCGGTGTTGTACAAACCCAGCAATTTGGTGGTCTGGCTGTCATCGGCAGCAGCCAGCATTTCGGTTTTGGTGATGGCGAGTTTGTAGTCGGCTTGTTTGAAGCGCTCGATGTAATCGATATCGTCTTTGCGCTTGGAACCAGGGTTGGACTTGGGCAAGAAGTTGGGCGAGCCGCCGCCCATGATCACGTCGATCTTGCTGGCGTAAAACATCTCCACGATGTCGTTGTAGTCCGAGCGGCGGCGGGTGTGCGCCACCATGGCTGCCGGGGTGGCATCTTCAATTTCAGAGTTGGTCACGGCACCCACGGCCATGCCATGGCGCTTGGCCAGGGAGGTCAGGGTTTCCACCTTGGGGTGATCCAGCGAACCGGCCGCCCGTGAGCAATACACGCCCAAAGCGTTCACGCAGGACTTGTGGCCGGTGGTGTAGGCATGGGCCGCATTGGCGGAGTCGGTGATGATGGAGTCGGTGCCCTGGGTGGTGAGCAAGGCCATGTAGGGCATGTCATCAATCGCCAGCTTGGAGGTGTATTTGCCACCTTCAATACCCTTGGAGAGGATACGCATGGCCGTGCGGTGTCCAATGGAGAAGCCGTCTCCAATGAACAAAATAACGTTCTTGGCGGCCTTTTTAGCCGGTGTGTTGTACACCGTCCAGTTCACTGTCTGGCTGGTCTTGCCATCGGTGGCAGTGACCACATACTCGCCGGGCTTCTTGATGCTGGCATCGCGCAGCAGCAGGCTGGAGACTTCCTTGCCGTCTTCCTTGCTGATGATTTCACCGGCTTTGCCCAGCGTCTTGCTGTAGTCCTGACCATTGATGGTGACCTTGACCTGCGCCGGGTCCACCACGCTGTCAAACTCAACTTTAAAGTCAAAGTGCGAGCCCGCCAAAATGTCGGCGCGGGTCAAGGGGTAAATAGCTTGGGCGGAGCAAGTGGAGGCAAAGACACTGGCCAACACGGCGGCACTCAGAAAAGCAAGCTTGAAACGCATCAGGATATTCCATGGTTAAGAAAATGCATTCACTTTATGTAGTTTGCGTGACAAAGCTATGACAACCCGCCCCATCTCCCAAACAGTGACTTGATGCCTAGGGCACAGGAACCATGTTGCAGACTTTGCCAATGCACTGCATTCGCATGCTCACTGCTTTTTTGGGAGGTGCGGCCTCCATTTCTCTGGTTTGCGCCATACGCACTGTGCAGTCGCCTGGAATGGTGCTGCATAGGGCGCTATCGCTGATGCCGACCTTTTTTTGCGTCTGACGATAGGCCTGCAAAAACTCCGCTGCAATCTGCTCAGAATTGATATGACCGACCCGCATATAGCTCAATGCGCCCACGAAACCAAAGTACTCGATGCCCAGCTTTTTCAGTGGTGATTGGGCCTGAGCGCTACGCATGTCACGCAAACACTGTGCGTAAGCGTTGGAATCGCGGTACATCTGCTTGTAGCAATTTTCCTGCGCTTCTTTGGCGGCGTTTGCAATGATCGCTTGTCTGGCATCTGCCTTGGCCCAGGTACCTGTGGTTTGACAAAGAAGGAAGAGGCCCAGAATGACTGCAGCACCCAGGTTGGATTTCACACAATGCATGGTTTTCTTAAAAGGAAAAGCCCTCCCAAAGCTGGGAGGGCCTGTTCCATAATTATTTGTCAGTTCAGTTTAGGCGAGTCACACGCGGAGCCGGTGGACTCACGGGTGAGTTGGCTTTGAAGTAGGCAATAAAGGCATCCAGATCGAGCATCTTGGTATCGGTGATATTGGTGCCCGTGGCCATGACCGTAAAGTTGTCACCACCACTAGCCAGAAAGCTATTGGTCACAATTTTGTAGCTCTTGGCCGGATCAATGGCAACACCATTGAGCTTGAGCGTTCCGGCCACGATTGGGCTACCGTCAGTGGCGAAGTTGCCTGTGATCTTGCTGTTATCAAAGGTGTAAGTCAGTCCCTTGGATACCTGCAGTATGCGACCCGATGTACCGGTGACCAAGTTGTACTTCGCACCGCGGTTGGCAGCGGACCATTGTTGTTCCAATAGGCTCTGGAGTTGTGCACCAGTCAGGTTCAGCGTGGACAAGGTGTTGCCAAAGGGTTCCACGGTGTTGAGCGCCGCGTAGGTCACGGTGCCGGGTGCGGTGTAGGTCAGATCAGCACGCACACCGCCTGGGTTGGTAATGCCAATGTCGGCGCCGCCGGGCACACCCGACAGATAGGAGTCGGCCATCACATCCCCCATGGCGCCTTCGGCAGACTCATCACGTCCGGTGACACCCGCCACGGTCATCAATGCACGATTGAGATTTGCCGTAATCGTGCCAATACCTTGCCCCGCCAGGGTGGCGGAGAGCGTCTTGTACTTGGTCACCAGCGCATCCACAGTCGAGTCCTTGGCCACAGAGGTAAAGCCGGTGGGCAGCGTGGCATTGGCAGCCGCATCCGCCTGAATCACCGGCACCGTATTGGCGCTGGCAGACAACATGCCCTTGCTGGGTTGAAGCACCAGGTCAATCGCGCTGACGGCACCGCCGTAGTAGCCGGTGGAGGTCAGCAGCATGTTTTTCTTGGCAACCTTGGCCGGGTAGTTGCACACATATTCCTGATGCGTGTGGCCGCTGACGATCACATCCACATCGGCGCTGAGCTTGTCCACAATCGTGGTGATGTCACCGGAGAAGCCGGGACAGGTCTTGTCATTGATGGTGGTCGCTGTGGTCTGTCCACCCTGGTGAATCAGCACCACCACGGCATTCACGCCTTGCGCCTTGAGCTGAGCTGCGTATTGGTTGATGACGGCAGACTCTTCCTTGAACTCCAAACCGGCGACACCACTGGCCGAGACCGCAGTCGGTGTACCTTGGAAGGTCAGGCCGACAAATCCGACACTTACCGAGCCAAAGCGTTTGATATAGGTGGCAGGCAACAGCGTCTTGCCGGTGGCAGTCACGTTGACATTGGCCGCCAGGTACTTGAACTTGGCACCGGGGTACATGGTGGACTTGCCATCGGGGGACGGAACCAGGCAGGTGTCGGAACCCACCACGCCTTGTGTGCCAGAGGCTGGATAGCAGCCCCCGTTTTGTATGCGTAACAACTCGGCGCTACCGTGGTCAAACTCGTGATTTCCCACCGATGTCACTTCCAGACCGATGGTGTTGAGAATGTCCACCGTGGCTTCGTCATGGGTAATCATGGACTCAAAGGGCGATGCGCTAATGCCGTCACCCGCGCCCACCACAATGTTGTTGGTATTGGCTGCCTGGAGATTCTTCACCAAAGTGGCGAGGTAGGCCGCACCACCCACGGTCACCTTTTGACCGGCACCACCGTTTGGCAGCGTCATGCTGCCGCCGTTGCTGGTTGAAGGTGGGGCAAAGTTGCCGTGGAAATCGTTCATGGCAATCAGCCGTACATTGACCGGCGTGGCCGCAACGCTGTCGAGCAACTGGTCGTACACGTTGCCACTCTGGCTGGTGGTTTTGGCCACCAACTTGCCAGAAATCAGATCACCCACACCCGTGGTGTTGATGCCATTGGCGTTCAAATTGGACAGGACCTGCGTTTGCGCAGCGGCCAACTTGTCTGCGGACAGCATGGCCGCTTTACTGGCATCAAAGGCAGCAAAGAAGGCGGCAGTGTCGGCACTAGCGCCCGGCAGCGAGGCCACCATTTGTTCGGTCAAGGGCGTGACATTGGCGGCGGTGCTGCCACTGGCAACCGAGTGCAACTTGTGCGTGGCATCGCTGGCTTCAACCATACATGGATAAGCACCATTTGCCAGGACGGAATAGCTACCATCCGAGCCAGCTTTAGCACTGGAGAGCGTGCCATTGACGCATATCACCGATATGCTGGCGCCACTCATGGCGGCACCGGTAGCAGCTACACCGCTAACCGACAGCAACGCAGTGCCGGAGCTTCCCCCTCCGCAGCCCAGCAAGGCCAAGGAGCCCAGTGCAGCTGCACACAACGAGAGTGCAAATCCGCCAGAGGAGCTGCGTGTTGGTTTTAATGTCATGGTTTTCCAATAGAAGTTGCAATCAACGAAATCCTAAGCTTCGTAAATGAAAATTTCGTGACAGCACACCATCGGCTGTACCTCGTTTGGTTTGCATGACGGGCCAGTTAACGCATCTAAATGATCAATCTCGAGTGAACCTGTTTGTGAAAGTCAAATAAGCCTCTAGCCCCTGTCAATCATGCGTGAACAGCTATCAATTAAATAGCGAGTGCAAAGCCTTGAATCGCCCGGCTTGACCAGCGCCGCTCAAGCCGAAAACCGTGCCCGGTAGTCTTGCTCGGGTTTTCCCTATTCGCAACCCTTCAAAGCACACCCATAATTAGTTTGTCGTAAAAACTAAATGTGCGTATGCATATTTAAAACGGCACGATAGCTCTGAAGAGCCCGTCACAAACCACAGGCCTGCAACAGGCCGGATAACAGGAGACATTGATGAAACTGAAGACAACACTGACTGCCTTTGCGTTGAGCATGGCCGCCGCTGGCGCATTCGCCCAAGTGGTGGGTGTGAGCTGGTCAAACTTCCAGGAAGAACGCTGGAAGACCGACGAGACTGCCATCAAGGCGCAGCTGGCCAAAACCGGTGCGAGCTACATCAGTGCCGATGCGGGTGGCTCGCCCGAGAAGCAGTTGGCCGACATTGACAGCTTGATCGCCAAAGGGGCCAAGGCGCTGATTATTCTGGCCATGGACAAAGATGCCATCTTGCCCGCCGTGAACAAGGCAAACCAGCAAAAAATTCCGGTGGTGGCTTATGACCGCCTGATCGAAGCGCCCGGCGTGTTCTACATCACCTTTGACAACAAGGAAGTCGGTCGCATGCAGGCGCGTGCCGTGTTTGCCGCCAAACCCAAGGGCAACTACGTGATGATCAAGGGCTCGCCCACTGACCCCAATGCCAACTTCCTACGTGAAGGTCAGCAGGAAATCATTGATGCTGCTGTGAAAAAAGGCGACATCAAAATTGTGGGTGAGGAATACACCGACGGTTGGAAGCCAGAAGTGGCGCAGAAAAACATGGAGCAAATCCTCACCAAGACCGGCGGCAAAGTGGATGCCGTGGTCGCCTCCAACGACGGCACGGCCGGTGGTGTGGTGGCCGCACTCAGCGCCAAGGGGCTGAAGGGCATTCCAGTGTCGGGCCAGGACGGCGACCACGCCGCGCTGAACCGTGTGGCGCTGGGCACGCAAACCGTGTCGGTGTGGAAGGACGCGCGTGACCTGGGCCGTGATGCAGCGGCTGCCGCAGTGGCCCTGGCCAAGGGCCAAAAGGTGGCAGGTGCCAAGACCTGGGACGGTGGCGAGAAGAAAGTGGCGCTGCAAGCCCAGTTCCTGAAACCCGTACCGGTGACCGCCAAGAACCTGGATCAGGTCGTCAAGGCCGGCTGGATCAAGAAGGAAGACCTGTGCAAGGGTGTGGATGCCGCCAAGGGCCCAGCAGCTTGCAAGTGATTGGTATTTCCCTCTGAGTTAAACGAGCCCTCGAACCGCGGGCTGGGAACAGTTCGCGGTTTTTTTATGCCTTGCGGAGAATGCTTGTGAATCCCGTTTTAAATTCGCTTAGACAGGCCGCCATCGACTGGCGGCTGGTGATGATGGGCACGGTGCTGGCCGTGATTGCCCTGGTGTTCAATGTGCTCTCGGGCGGCATTTTTTTGTCAGCCGAGAACCTTTACAACATTGCCCAGCAAACGGCCGTGGTCGGTGTGGTGGCCACCATTGTGGTGCTGGTCATCGTGGCGCGGCACATCGACTTGTCGGTCGGCTCCGTCATGGGGTTTGTCGGGGTGCTGATTGCTACCTTGATGTACACCGCGGGTTGGCACTGGGTGCCTGCCGCGCTGGCCGGACTGGCGGTGGCGATTGCCGTGTCGCTCTACCAGGGGGCGCTGACCGCCATGTTGGGCGTGCCGTCGTTTGTGGTCACGCTGGGCGGTTTGATGTCGTTTCGCGGCGCGGCTTTTCTGGTGGCTGATGGCAAAACGCAGCCGGTCAACGATGCTTTTTTTCAACGCCTGGGCGGTGGCTACGACGGGGCCATTGGCGTCACCCCAAGCTGGCTGCTGGCGGGGCTGATGGTGCTGGCCCTCATTGCCCAGACCTGGACTCGGCGGCGTGCCAACACCGCCTACGATTTGCCCAACAACCCGCTGTGGCTGGATGCGCTCATTGTGCTGCTGCCGGTGGGCTTGCTGCTGGCCTTTGTGGCGGCCATGAACAGCTACCAAATCCCCAGCAAGGACGCGCCCCAGGGCATTCCGGTGCCGGTGCTGATCTGGGCCAGCGTGGCGCTGGTGTTGTCTTTCATCGTGCACCGCACGCGCTTTGGCCGCTACGTGTTTGCCATGGGCGGCAACCCCGAGGCGGCGGCATTGGTGGGCATTCCGGTGCGCCGCGTCACGCTGATGCTGTTTGCCCTGATGGGCGTGCTGATCACCATTGCCGCCATCGTGTCGATTGCCCGGTTGAATGCGGGCACCAATTCGTTAGGTACCGGACTGGAGCTGTATGTGATTGCCGCGGCAGTGATTGGTGGCACGGCGCTGGCCGGGGGCAGTGGCTCCATCTCGGGCTCGGTGCTGGGGGCGCTCATCATGCAGTCGATTGACAGCGGCATGCTGCTGCTGGATGTGTCGATTGGCATGCGCTACGTGATCATTGGCCAGGTGCTGATCGTTGCCGTGGTGTTTGATGTGATTTACCGCCGTATGACTGGAGACAGCGTATGAACACAGCGAACACAAAGCAGTCGTTGGTAGAACTGCACCACATTGGCAAGGCTTTTGGCGGCGTGCAGGCGGTGGACGATGTCAGCCTGAACCTGTATGCCGGTGAAGTGGTGGCCTTGCTGGGCCACAACGGTGCGGGCAAATCGACGCTGATGAAAATGCTGGCCGGGGCTTACCCGATTGACAGCGGCGAGGTCATCATCAGCGGCGAGAAAGCGCACATCCACAGCCCGGTGGATGCGCAGCGCTGCGGCATTGAGTCGATCTACCAGACCCTGGCGCTGGCCGACAACCTGGATGCCGTGGCCAACCTGTTTTTGGGCCGCGAGCTGCTGACGCGCTGGCACACGCTGGACGACCGCCGCATGGATGCGCAGGCCCGCAAGGTATTCACTCGGTTGAACAAAAACTTCAAAAACGTGCGCACACCGGTGCGCCGCCTCTCGGGTGGCCAGCGCCAGGTGGTGGCGATCTCGCGGGCGATTTATTTCAACGCCAAAATTTTGATCATGGACGAGCCCACCGCCGCGCTCGGGCCGGAAGAAACTGCCATGGTCGGCAACCTGGTGCGCCAGCTCAAGGCCGAGGGTGTGGGCATTTTCCTGATTACCCACGACATGCCCGATGTGTTTGCCTTGAGCGACCGTCTGGCGGTGATGAAAAACGGCCGCATGGTCGGCACCTACCGCACCAGCGATGTCACTGAAGACGAAGTGCTTGGCATGATCATCGCTGGCAAACAACCCGAAGGCAAAGCGCAGACCCACAGCCTGTGATGTCCATGAAAACCACCGGCGACCAACAACTTGTCAAACGCATTAACCGCAGTGTGTTGCTGCGCCTGCTGCGCCAGCACAGCGGTTTGTCGCGTGCGCAACTGGCGCAGCACAGTGGGCTGACCAAATCCACCGTCAGCCTGTTGGTGCGCGAGTTGATGATTGAGGGTTGGTTGAGTGAGCAGGGTGTCACTGCTGCCAAAGGCCAGGGTCGCCCCTCCACCCCGTTGCAGATCGACGGACACACCCGTGGCCTGATTGGTGTGGAAGTGGCGGTAGAAGCCTTGCGTGTGGTGGGCGTGTCGCTGCTGGGCCAGGTGCTGTGTGCGCTGGAAGAGCCCCTGGAAAGCACCGCGCCTGAGGCCGTGTGCCAACAAGCTGCCCACCTGGTGGCCCGTGTTCATGCCGAGCTGGCGCAGCGCGGCGTGCAACTGACAGGCATTGGCGTGGGCTTGCCGGGTGCGTTTGACGAAGCCACCGGCGTGGTGCGTTTTGCCCCCAATCTGGGTTGGCGCAATGTGGACTTTGTGCCGCAAATCACCCAAGACCTGGCCTGCGCCGGCGTGCTTGATGTGGCCATCCATGTGCAGAATGAAGCTGATACTGCGGCCTTGAGTGAATACGAATTTTTGCCTTCCGATGCCCATGATTCGCTGATTTTTGTCACCTGCGGTGCTGGTGTGGGTGCGGGCATTGTGCTCAATGATCGCCTGTTCACTGGCACCCAAGGCATGGCTGGTGAGATCGGCCACAGCATCTTGCAGATTGACGGGCCACGTTGTTCGTGTGGTCGCCAGGGCTGTGCCGAAACTTTTTTTGGAGCCCGTGCGTTGGCTCAGTTGCCAGACCCCGCGCAAGGCGGGCGCTACCTGGGGTTGGTGCTACAAAATTTATGGACCACCTTCAACCCCAGCATGCTGGTGGTGGGGGGGCCTTCGTGTGAGCGCTACCCCGGCATCGTGCAAGTGGCGCAAGACAGCTTGCAAAGCTACGCCGCCAGTTGCGGCATGGCTCCACCCAAGGTGCGCCCGGCGCACTACGGCCTGCTGGCTTCTGCCGTGGGCGCTGCTGCGCTGGTGTTGCACCACGAACTGCGACCCATGCATCCCCGTTCTTCAACCACTACTGTGATCACACCATCATGTTCCTAGGCATTGATATTGGCACCTCTGAAGTGAAGGTGCTGCTTTTAACCCCCGGCCACCAGGTGCTGGGCTCGGCGGGCACGGCTCTTGACGTGTCGCGGCCCCACCCCGGCCACAGCGAGCAGAACCCGCACGACTGGTGGGCGGCCACGCAATCGGCACTGGCCCAGTTGCGTGCTGCCCACCCCAAAGAATTTGCCGCTGTGCAAGGCATTGGCCTGTCGGGCCAGATGCACGGGGCGGTGCTGCTGGACGCCCAAGATCAGGTGCTGCGCCCGGCCATTTTGTGGAACGACACCCGCTCGGCACAAGAATGCACCGAGATGATGGCCGAGCTGCCTAATCTGCCTGCGCTGGCTGGCACTCTGGCCATGCCCGGCTTCACAGCCCCCAAGCTGCGCTGGGTGGCCAAACACGAACCCGATGTTTTCAAGCGCGTGGCCAAAGTGTTGCTGCCCAAGGACTATGTGCGCCTGATGCTCACGGGCGAATACGTGAGCGACATGTCGGACGCCAGCGGCACCCTGTGGCTGGACGTGCAACAACGCGCCTGGTCAGACGAGCTGCTGGCGCTCACCAGCCTGACCCAGGCCCACATGCCGCGCCTGGTGGAAGGCAGTGCCCCCGGTGGTTATTTGAAACCTGACGTGGCGCAAGCCCTGGGTCTGCCCGCAGGCATTGTGGTGGCCGGCGGGGCCGGTGACAACGCCGCCAGTGCCGTGGGCATGGGCGCGGTGGATGCGGGCCAGGGCTTTTTGTCACTGGGCACCAGTGGCGTGTTGTTCGTCGTCACGCCCAGTTTTCAGCCCAATGCCGCCAGCGCCACCCATGCGTTTTGCCACGCCTTGCCACAGCGCTGGCACCAGATGAGCGTGATGCTGTCGGCGGCCAGTTGCCTGCAATGGGTCACCGAGCTGCTGGGCGCGGGCTCAGCCGGTGAGGTTGCCACGCAGGCCGCTACGCTGACGCTGGCCGAGCGCGGCGCATCCCCCTTGTTTTTGCCCTATTTGAGCGGTGAACGCACCCCGCACAACGATGCCAAAGTGCGCGGCAGCTTTCATGAATTGAGCTTTGACACCGATGCCCGCCGCCTGGGCTACGCCGTGATCGAAGGCGTGAGCTTTGGCCTGAAAGACGGCCTGGCCGCACTCCACGCCGCAGGCAGCAGCGTGCAACGCCTCTCGCTGGTTGGCGGTGGTGCGCGCAGTGCCTTCTGGGCGCAGCAATTGGCCTCCGCCCTGAACACCGAGGTGCTCACCCACGGCAGCTCCGCGGTAGGCGGCGCACTCGGGGCCGCCCGCCTGGCCTGGCTGGCCACCGGGGCTGCGCCGGATGCGGTGTGCCTGAACCCAGAGGTTGAAGCCAGCTACCACCCCGACCCGGCTGAGCAAGCCCTGCTGGCCGAGCGTTATGCCCGTTTTCGCAGCCTGTACACCGCCCCACCCGCCGCCAAGGCCTGATTACTCACCGTACTTTTGAGGAACCCACCATGACATCTTATTTCTCCAACATTGCCCCCGTTGCCTTTGAAGGCCCTGCTAGCCACAACCCGCTGGCCTTCAAGTGGTACGACAAAGACCGCCTGGTGCTGGGCAAGCGCATGCAAGACCAGTTGCGTTTTGCCGTGTGCTACTGGCACAGTTTTTGTGGCGATGGCTCTGACCCGTTTGGCGGCGACAGCTTTCAGCGCCCCTGGCAACACATGGCCGACCCGATGGCCGGGGCCAAAGCCAAGGCCGATGCTGCGTTTGAATTTTTTGCCAAACTGGGCGCACCGTACTACTGCTTTCATGACCGCGATGTGGCCCCCGAAGGCGCCACCCCGCGTGACAGCGTGAACCACCTGCGCGAGATGGTTGACGTGCTGGCCGCCAAACAAGCCGCTACCGGCATGAAGCTGCTGTGGGGCACCGCCAACCTGTTCAGCCACCGCCGCTTCATGGCCGGGGCCTCTACCAACCCCAACCCTGAAATCTTTGCCCTGGCCGCCTTGCAGGTGAAAGAAGCCATGGATGCCACGCTCAAACTCGGCGGCGAAAACTACGTGCTGTGGGGTGGCCGCGAAGGCTACGAAACCCTGCTCAACACCCGCATGGGCCAGGAACTCAACCAGATGGGCCGCTTCCTGAACATGGTGGTGGAGTACAAACACAAGATCGGCTTCAAAGGCACCATCCTGATCGAACCCAAACCCCGTGAACCCTCCAAACACCAGTACGACTTTGACACCGCCACCGTCTACGGCTTCCTGTGCCGCCATGGGCTGGAGAAAGAAATCAAGGTCAACATCGAAGCCAACCACGCCACCCTGGCCGGCCACAGCTTTGAGCACGAGATTGCCACCGCGCTGGATTTGGGGGTCTTTGGCTCCATCGACATGAACCGGGGTGACGCCCAATGCGGCTGGGACACCGACCAATTCCCCAACAGCGTGGCTGATACCGCACTGGCCATGTACCTCATCCTGCAAGGCGGCGGCTTCACCACCGGCGGGGTCAACTTTGATGCCAAAGTGCGCCGCCAGTCCATCGATGCCGAAGACCTGTTCCACGGCCACATCGGCGGCATGGATGTCAGCGCCCGTGCCCTGCTGATTGCCGAGAAAATGATTCAGGACGGCAAGCTGGCTCAGGTGACTGAAGAGCGCTACGCAGGCTGGAAAACCAGCTTTGGTCAAAGCGTGATGGACGGCAAGATGAGTCTGGACGCACTGGCCGCCCATGTGGAAGCCCACAACACCGACACCCGTCCGGTCTCGGGTCGTCAGGAGCGGGTAGAGAACTTGCTAAACACCTACCTTTGAGCGGCAAGTCGTGCGCAGTAAAATAAGCCTCTAGCCCCCGTCAATCATGCGTGAGAAGCTATCAATTAAATAGCAATTGAAAAGCCTTGAATGCCCCGGCTTGAGCCGCACCGCTCAAGCCGAAAATCGTGCCCGGTAGTCTTGCGGGTTGATGCCAAATTGCCGCACGAAAGCGCGCCGCATCGTCTGTTCATTGCCCAGACCGCACTCGCTGGCAATGCGTTTGAGCGGCATCTGGCTGATCTCCAGCAGGCTACAAGCGGCCTCCAGCCGCATCGCTTCCACGCTGCGGGCCGGGGTTCGTTTGACCTTGCTGGCATAAGTCCGGGCAAAGGTGCGGGCGCTCATGTTGACCTGTTCGGCCAGCACCTCCACACACAAATCGTCGCGCAAATGGTTGGCCATCCAGGCGTGCAGTTCAGAGAAACCGTCGTCCGCCGTCTGCTTGAGCAAGGGCACGCTGAACTGCGATTGCCCGCCCGGTCGCTTTAAAAAGACAACCATGCGGCGCGCCACCTGCATCGCCAGAGCGTGCCCCAAGTCCGCCTCGACCAAAGCCAGCGCCAGGTCAATACCAGCAGAGACACCGGCGGAGGTCCAGATGTTTTCATCACAGACATAGATGGCGTCCCGCTCCAGACGAACCAGGGGCTCAACCCGGCGCAACTCGTCACTGGCCATCCAGTGGGTGGTGGCGCGGCGATGGGCCAGCAAACCGGCCTGCGCCAGCGCCAAAGCGCCCGTGCAGACCGAACACAAACGCCGCACGCGCGGTGCCATGTGGGCGATCCAATCCACCACGGACGGCGACGCAAACGGCTGATAACTCAGGCCCCCGCCCGGAATGATGAGCGTATCGACCGCGTCGCCATCCAGGCTGCTGATCGGCTCGCTGATCAGGGACAAACCGGATGAGGTGCGCACCGCGCCCCCGGCCATCGACACCACCTTGATCCGATACGGCGCCTTGGCGGCATCGTGCATGCGGCAGGGCTGCGAAAACGCTTCCAGCGGCCCGGTGACATCGAGCACGTTGACGTTCTCATAGAGCAAAAACACTATCAGCCGGGGTTTGATCATTCCTCACATCCTTCAAAAAATCAGGCCAGTTGCAACGGGGTGCGGCGGCACTCTTGCCAAGCCCAGGTCAGGGTCGCTACCGCAGCCAGGGCCAGCAAAGGCAAAACAGCCGCATTCATGCTCGCCCACCCCAGGCGAATCAGCAACTGCCCTGCCCCCAATGATGCCAAGGCAGTGGCGGCAAAGGTCGAAAACTCGCTGACAGCCTGCGCCTTGCCTTGTTCAACGGGGCGGTAGGCGCGCGCCAGCAAGGTGGTGCCGCCGACAAACATGAAGTTCCAGCCCAGGCCCAGACACATCAGCGCCAAATAAAAATGGGGCAGATCGCTCGCCATACCCGCCAGCGCCACACACAGTGCGCACAGCGCCGTACCGCTCAGCAACACCATCGCCACGCCGTAACGCTGAATCAACCAGCCGGTAAAAAACGAAGGCGCATACATGGCCACCAGATGCCATTGGATCACGCTGACGCTGTCGTTAATACCGTAGTTGCAGTTGATCATGGCCAGAGGCGTTGCCGTCATGATGAACATCATCACCGCGTAGCCGATCAGGTTGTTGGCCAAGGCGGCGATATAAATCGGTTGGAGCAATATTTCGCGCATCGGCCGGGCCGTTTCTTGCCGTGCAGCCTCACGGTTAGCAGATGACACGTCAGGCGTGCTGATCGGGCGCGGCTGGTCCTGGTACTGCCACATAAGCAGTACGACGGTCAAAAGACCGAGCAAAGTGACCACGGCATAAGCGCCTGCAAACGCATTGCCCGGCACCGCGCCGCGACTCCACTGCGCCACCAGCGGCCCCAGCACGGCGGCAATCACGCCGCCGGTCATCACCATAGAAATGGCCCGGCTCTTGCGATCCAGACTGACGCCATCGGCCGCCGCCAGGCGGTAATACTGGGCAAAAGCCTGGAACACGCCCATGCAGGCCGTGCCCACGCAAAACAGTACAAAGTCGCCCCGCAGAATCGCACCTATCGAGATCACGCCGCCGACAGCGCACACCAGCGCCCCCGCCGCAAAGCCGCGCCGCCGACCGATGCGCTGCATCCACAACGAGGCAAAAACCGTGGTCAACGCAGCCGCCACGGTAATCAGGGAAAAAGGCAGCGTGGCATACGCTTTGTTGCTCGCCAGTGTGTAACCCACCAGCCCGGTCAGGGTCAGATTGATCGACATGGCAGAAACAAACAAGGCCTGGCAGATGGCCAAAACGCGCGCATTGCGCCAGCCTCTGGCGAGCGCTGATGGAGGGAGGTCATTGGAGGAAGTGTGGGTCATGCCGTTTGCCTGCTGATGATTGAAGCAGCCCAGTCTCGCAAAGATAGTCGTGCGACGAATGACAATAAAGCGTCAATTTCTGCCAAATGGGGGGGTTCTGGCGCTTCTAATTCAGGCAGTTAAGGTTGCAAATGCAGCGGGAGACGACCTCCAGAACGGCAAGTTACTGGATGCCCAATTCAATGTTTAAACAGAATCAACAGAACGAGTGAGATCACGCCGATTAACAGATACGACTTGATACTTTGAATCTGACTTTTTATCTCGGCTAAGCCTGAGGCAACTGAGTCCAACTGATTTGAAAAAGTCTGCTCATTGGATGCCATGTTTGCCTGTATCTTGTAACGCTGATCGTAGAGTAACCTCAATTCCTGGCTCAACATGGATTCCAAACAGTTGCGCCGTACTGGCTCGTTATGAAGCACGTTGTTGAAAACAGCCGCGAAGAGAAAGACACGACCATCTTTGATGCGCGCTGACTCCATAATTTCCACCGTCATCGGCGACCTCGCGTAGTAAGCGCATCGCCTCGCCTGATCTAGATCAGTATCAGATCCAATGATCTTATGGTCGTAGAGATTGACCATATACCCTCCAAACATGATAGACAGCAATATTTTGAACTCATCATTATTCGGCAGGTGTGTGTAGTAACCCTCCCCTTCGAAGTGAAGATTTCCCCACCGCGCCAGCAGCTCCTTTGCCTCAGCTTCGCTGCTTGGAAGCCGCAACTTCTCTGGGTCCATCTGAAACAGAATTCTGTCGATCACACCTGCCCAGTCACTATCCACAGGAGCTTGTTGTACCAACAAAAGAATTGACTCTTGGATATCCATCGCCCGAAGGTCCGGCCCATATTCATTGCTATCGTCGAATGTCAGACTCGGGTTCCCGGCAGCAGACACCACAATGCCAAGCCACCTTGAGTTTTCGATCTCAGCAAATGGCCCCGTTTTGCCAAACGCTTGTGCAACCAACTTCCTGCGGCGGCTGTTGTTCATTAGCGCACTTATTTCGTCGCTGTCTCCCTCCTGAATTAAGCGATCTAATGCCCCACCCTCTAGCAACACCAATGCGTCAAAGCCTGGAACACCAGCAGCATTGGCATTGAGCAAGCAGGCTAGCCTGATGGCCTTATCATGAAGTGGATCATCGGAACCGCACCTAGCGCGCATATAAAGACCAGCAACGATCTCACCATCAAAACCATTTTTCGCAAGCCCTAGGTCGATGAGCTTGTTATTTCGCGCAGCCAGCGTCTGTTCGAGAAAATCAAACCCGCCAGCGAGCTCACCTGCTAGAGCGCGCCCGTACTCTTCCAGCGCATCAAAAACCCGCTCCGGTGACGAACTGTTTAGTTGAGCTGTGATTATTTTGTGATTGCTTGACCAGTCCACGGTGCTTCCCTTTTACGATTACGTCAATTTAGTCTTTAGCTTTGACGAACTATGACTTACTAAACGTAGTCAACCATAGTAGCACTGCGTCGCTATGGTCAAAATATTGAAGCCTTGCTCCTGCAATAAACGCCGTTACTTCGATCACAGGTAACCCTTAGTAGCTTCGTCGGATGATTGACAGAAATACGCTGATGCCGTGATGGGGAATCCCTGTGGGAATACCACATCATTTTCTATTGCAGCCAAGCAGTTGTATAAGTAGAAGAGACTCTTTTTCGCGAAATCAAGGTCAGGGATATCCATCGTCGGAAAATCATCAAGATGCACGACAAAATTATCCCTATATGCCCGCATTTTTTTAATGTAGTTATCGAACTCTGACGGCGACATTTGCATATCGGCTAACAATCCTGTGCTGAACGCTTGCGAATTGCAAAAGACCTTGCGCCAGGAGTGTTTACCTCTAACGTCACCGAAAAGTTTGCACCATTCAATCACGCAGATGTCGATAAAGTTTCCGTTCACAGTTCTCCAAAATTCGTCATTACGAACTAACGTCCGCTGCTGCCAACCATTCCGGTAATAGGCTAGATTCCGTAGAGAATGGCAAGTAACGATGGCGACCCTTCGTGCTCGATGAGCAGGTGTCATAGTCATAACTTGAATTTTTGAAACTGGCGCAGCTAAAGCTACGGATTGGAAAGTCTGCATGGTTTACCTCGCAAAATAAAACCACATCAAATGCAAATTTGTGTGCCTAGTCAAGGCAATTGCTGAGCCCTTGCTTAATGAGCACATTAGTTCTATTCGCGACTCAAATTAAATGCGTCCTTGGTCATTTAACGTAATCACTGTAGGTGACAGTCATCGCACCAATGTTGGCAGTCTGGCAGGAAAATCAGCAAATAAAATGACATATGTGGGTCTGAAACGGGGCTTCCTATCAGCATAGGACATCACCCCAATGTACTGAAATTTGAACCTATCAACAACTCTCATTGCACGCAGTAGCGCCTTCCCGCACCGCATAACAACTTACCGCATGTGCTTGAACATCTTGGCGTTAAACATCTCGGGGATGCCCAGCCGCCGGGGGCCGGGCAGCAGTTCAAATGGTTCACCGGCGCTGATGGGGCCCGGCCGGTCAACGGCCAGATAAAACCCGCAGCAGCCTTGCTGCGCCATCACTTTGGCGGCGGTGTTGAAACCCATGGCGGCGTTGAACTTGTAGCAAGGCTCGCGCGGTTGGGTGACGCGCAACTCGCACTGAGCAAACTTGAGCACATCGCCCACCCAGACATCGGTTTCCAGCACGCCTTGCAGTGTGAGGTTTTCGCCCACTGAGCCAAACGGCAGCGCCTCGTCAATGCCACTCACCCCGGCCTGTGCCCGGGCCTCGCGCCAGAACGGGTAATGCTCGCTGGGGTAGGCGTACACGGCTTTGTCCAGCCCGCCATGCACTGACAAATCGGCCTGCTCGTCCCCGCTCAAGCCCAAGGGCATCACTTGAACGGCCTGCGTCACGGGCTGCTTGTGAATGGCCGTCAGAATGGCGCGACCGCTGATCTGGACCCGGCGCGCCTGGGCAATTTGAACGCTTAGAAGTTGGGGCATGGTGAGGGCTTTATCAAAGTTTTACGCCATTTTCCCTGCAAAGCCCGCTGCACGCCGTTTACCATTGCCGGGCTGCAAAACGCAGCGTGCCCCTTACCAACCAGAAAGCCGCCATGCTGTCACGATTCATTCGCTTCGTCCTGTTGATCCAGATGCTGGGCGGCGCCTTGCTGGGCTGGTGGATCAGCCAGCAAAACGGGGCGCCGATCTGGATCATGGCCATCACCGCCCTGCTGCTGCCGGTGTGCGCGACGCTAGTGACGGTTCTCACCGGCGCCATCAAATCACGCACACCCGGTGCCCCGGCGCTGTGGTGGCGTTCGGTGCTCCATGAGTCTGGCGCTTGCCTGCGGATTTTTTTGCTGCAACTGCCTTGGTCCACCCGTGCGCTCGGGGTCAAGTTGACCAGCAGCACGCCGCCCCGGCTACCGGTGTTACTGGTGCATGGCTACTTGAGCAACCACCGGGTTTGGGATGCCATGGCAGAGCAACTGCATCGCGCCGGACACCCGGTGCTGGCGCTTGACCTGGAACCTTTGTTCTGTTCCATTGAGCAATATGCAGCCCAGATTGAGCAAGGTGTGGCTGAGCTGTGCAGACAGACTGGCGCGCAGCAAGTGGCCCTCGTCGGACACAGCATGGGCGGCCTGGCAATCCGGGCCTGGATGCGGGCCATGGGCAGCAGCCAGGCGGCCTGCGTCATCACACTGGGCACTCCCCACGTCGGCACCAAGGTGGATCTTCGCCCCAAAACCGAGAATGGCAAACAGATGGTCTGGCACAGCGACTGGCTGCAGGCATTGGCCGCCAGCGAGACTGAATCGGGCCGCCAGCTGATGCACATCGCCCTCTCGCCGCAAGACAATATTGCGTTCCCGCAGCGCGAGCAGGTGCTCCCTGGCGTGGCGGTGACCGTGTTTGAGGGGCGTGGTCACCTGGAGCTTTGCATTGATGATGAGGTCATCCAATGGGTCATCGAGAAACTAGATGAGCACCACTGAGACACCCGTTGAGCTAGCTTCACGCCCGCAATCCTTGAGCGACCTGTTTTGGTCATTCACCAAATTGGCCCTGCAAGGCTTTGGCGGCGTGGTCGCCATCGTGCAGCGCGAGCTGGTTGAAAAAAAGAAATGGCTGACCCGCGAAGAATTTCTGGAAGACTGGGCCGTCGCGCAGGTTTTGCCCGGCCCCAATGTGGTCAACATTTCCCTGATGATTGGCGACCGTTACTTTGGCTGGCGCGGCGCGCTGGCGGCGCTGGCGGGCATGCTGACGTTTCCGCTGCTGATCGTGCTGGCACTGGCCGCCCTGTTTGCTGACGTCTCTGATTCGCCAAACATTCAAGGTGCGTTGCGCGGCATGGGCGCGGTAGCCGCCGGACTGATTGCCGCCACCGGACTCAAACTGATGAGTGCCTTAAAGACAAATATGATGGGAGCCACCGTCTGCATTGCGTCAGCAGCTATTACTTTTGTAGCGATTGCCATCTTCAGAGTGCCCTTGATTTGGGTGCTGCTGGGGCTAGGCACTCTGACTTGCGCCTGGGCGTACCGGCAACTGGGCCGCCTGCCGTCGCAGGGTACCAAGCCATGAGCATCACCTTGAGCCTAGCCGACTGGCTGGCCTTGCTGACCCATTTTTTGTCGCTGTCTTTGCTGGCCATTGGCGGCGCCATCACGACCGCACCGGACATGCACCGCTATCTGGTGGATCAGCAGCACTGGTTAAGCGACAACCAATTCATGTCATCCATCGCGCTGGCGCAAGCCGCGCCGGGACCCAACCTGTTGTTTATCGCCTTGCTGGGCTGGAATGTGGGCTTGAACGCCGCCAGCGGTCTGGGCATCGGCTCGATGGCCTGGAGCTATGGTTTGCTGGGTGTTTTCATCGCCATGTTCGGCATCTTGCTGCCCAGCACCACACTCACCTTTGCGGCCACCCGCTGGGCCCATAAAAACCGCGAGTTGCTCTCGGTGCGTGCTTTCAAGCAAGGCATGGCACCTATTGTGGTTGCACTGCTGATGTCCACCAGCTGGATTCTGGCGTCCAGCCATGGCAGCCAGGCCGATCACTGGCCCCTGTGGCTGCTCAGTGGCGCCAGCGCTCTGCTGGTATGGCGCACCAAGCTGCATTTGCTGTGGCTGCTGGCAGCAGGGGGATTGCTGGGATGGATGGGCTGGGTGTAGGCGCAATGGGATAATCTTGCCCCATGACTATCACTTACAAAGACGCCAAAGGCATTGCAGGCATGCGCGTGGCGGGCCGACTGGCCTCTGAACTGCTGGATTACCTTACCCCTTTCGTCAAACCCGGCGTGACGACCAATGAGCTGGACAAACTGGCCGACGACTACACCACCAAGGTGCAAGGCGGTATCTCGGCCCCGCTGAACTATGCTCCCTCGGGCCACAACCCGTATCCCAAGTCGATCTGCACCTCGATTAACAACCAGGTGTGCCACGGTATCCCGAACGACAAGCCCCTCAAAAAGGGCGACATCGTCAACGTGGACGTCACCGTCATCAAGGACGGCTGGCATGGCGACTCCAGCCGCATGTACATCGTGGGCGAAGCCTCCGTGGCGGCCAAACGGCTGTGTGCGCTGACTTATGAAGCCATGTGGCACGGCATCGTCAAGGTCAAGGCGGGCGCTTATTTGGGCGATATTGGCTACGCGATTCAAACCTTTGCCGAGGGCCATGGCCTGAGCGTGGTGCGCGAGTTTTGTGGCCACGGCATTGGCCGCCATTTCCATGAAGAACCGCAAATACTGCACTATGGCCGTCCCGGCACACTGGGTCAGCTCAAAGCCGGCATGACGATCACGATTGAGCCCATGCTCAACATTGGGCGCAAGGAAATCAAGGAAATGGGCGATGGCTGGACCATCGTGACCAAGGACCGCTCTCTCTCGGCCCAATGGGAACACATGATTCTGGTGACAGAGACCGGTTACGAGGTCTTAACTCTGTCCGCAGGCAGCCCGCCGATTCCGGCTTTCGTCAAATAAGTCTGATAGCCCGCCATGACCGATCTCCAGGCACTGCGCCATCGTTACCGCGCCCAAAAAACTGAACTATTGAAATCACTGGCTTGCAGTGGCCCCTCGACCCGGGGGGTTCATGCGACGCTGGGCAAGCTCTCAAACCTGGCGGATGTCAGCCTGAAAACACTGTGGCAACAGGCTGGGTTTGAGCAACCTTTCAGCTTGCTGGCGGTAGGCGGCTTTGGCCGGGGCGAGTTATTTCCGTATTCGGATGTGGACGTGCTGGTGCTGATGCCCGACGACATGTCACCTGACAAAGATGCGCAGCTCAAGGCCCGGATTGAAGGTTTTATCGGCAGTTGCTGGGATGCCGGATTGGAGATCGGCTCCAGCGTTCGTACCGTGGCCGAGTGCGTCAATGAGGCCGCGAACGACGTCACCATCCAGACGTCGCTGATTGAGGCGCGCTTGATCACCGGCAGCACCGGGTTGTTTGAAGAGTTCAAGACAAAGTTTTTTGCAGCGCTTGATCCCCAGGCTTTTTTTGTGGCCAAAACCCTGGAACTGCACCAGCGCCACAGCAAGTTTGAGGACACCCCCTACTCGCTGGAGCCCAACTGCAAAGAGTCACCTGGCGGGTTGCGCGATTTGCAGGTCATCCTGTGGGTGGCCAAGGCGGCAGGCTATGGCGGTGATTGGGATGAACTGGCCAAAAACGGCCTGGCTACCGCGTTTGAAGTCAAGCAGCTCAAACACAATGAAGCCGTGCTGCGCCTGATTCGCGTGCGTTTGCACTTGATTGCGCAGCGGCGTGAGGATCGGCTGGTCTTTGATCTGCAAAGTGCCGTGGCCCAATCATTTGGCTATGAAGCCCCCTCGCCCACTACCGACAAACGCGCTTTTGTGCGCCCCAGCGAAAACCTGATGCGCCGCTATTACTGGGCGGCCAAGGCCGTGACACAGCTCAACCAGATTTTGCTGCTCAACATTGAGGAGCGGCTCAGCCCGTCCACGCACGAGCCTCGCCCGATCAATGCCCGCTTCCTGGACAAGGCCGGCATGGTCGAAGTGGCCAGCGATGATCTGTACCAACGCAATCCACACGCGATTCTGGAAACCTTCCTGATCTACCAGACCACGGTCGGCCTCAAAGGCCTGTCAACACGCACCCTGCGCGCGCTGTTCAATGCCCGCAGCCTGATGGATGGCAAGTTTCGCCATGACCCGGTCAACCGTGCCACCTTTAAACAGATTTTGATGCAACACGACGGCATCACCCACGCCATGCGACTGATGAACCAGACCTCGGTGCTGGGGCGCTACCTGTGGATATTTCGCAAAATTGTCGGCCAGATGCAGCACGACCTGTTTCATGTCTACACGGTGGACCAGCATATTCTGATGGTGCTGCGCAATATGCGGCGCTTCTTCATCGTGGAGCATGCCCACGAATATCCATTTTGCTCGCAACTGGCTTCTGGCTGGGACAAGCCCTGGATTTTGTACATGGCAGCGCTGTTTCACGACATCGCCAAAGGCCGTGGGGGCGATCACTCCAAACTGGGCGCCGTGGAAGTACGCCGGTTCTGCAAGCAGCATGACATTGATCGCGAAGATGCCAGCCTGATTGAATTCGCCGTGACGGAGCATTTGACGATGAGCCACCTGGCGCAAAAATCAGACCTGAGCGACCCCGACATCATCGCCGCCTTCGCCCAGCGCGTGGGCAACGAGCGCAATCTCACCGCCTTGTATTTGCTCACCGTGGCGGACATCCGCGGCACCAGCCCCAAGGTCTGGAACGCCTGGAAGGGCAAGTTGCTCGAAGACCTGTACCGCCTGACCTTGCGTGCCCTAGGCGGGCGGGCACCGGACCCGGACGCCGAGGTCGAAGCCCGCAAGCGCGAAGCCCTGGTGTTGCTGCAGCTCTATACCTTGCCATTTGAAGCCCACAAAGCCTTGTGGGACACGGTGGACGTGGGCTACTTCATGCGACATGACGCGTGCGACATTGCCTGGCACACCCGGCACCTCTCGCGCCATGTGAACTCCGGCAAATCCATCGTGCGCGCCCGCATGTCGCCCTTGGGCGAAGGCCTGCAGGTGCTGGTTTACACGCCTGACCTGCCCGACTTGTTCGCCCGCATCTGCGGCTATTTTGATCAGGGTGGTTTCAGCATTCTGGATGCGCGGGTGCACACCGCTTACAACCACTACGCGCTCGATACTTTCCAGGTCACCTCCCTGGGCATGAACGAGCATTACCAGGAACTCACCAGCATGGTGGAGTCCGAATTGAGTCGTGCCATTGCCGAGACCGGACCACTGCCCCCGCCGGGCCGCGGCCGGGTGTCACGCCGAGTCAAAAGCTTTCCGATTGCCCCGCGCGTCACCTTGCGCCCGGATGAAAAAGCACAGCGCTGGCTGCTCAACATTTCAGCCAGCGACCGGGTCGGCTTGCTCTACAGCGTGGCGCGCGTGCTGGCCAAACACCACATCAATCTGCAGCTGGCCAAAATTGCCACGCTGGGTGAACGCATTGACGACACCTTCCTGATTGACGGACTGGAACTGCAGCAAAACAAGGCGCAAATTGAAATCGAGACGGAACTGCTGGAAGTGCTGACTTGAGCTTGGTTCAATGCCTTTTAGGGCTGCAGCCCCCGCACTACCTGCGTAGGCAGCTATTTAATTAATAGCGAGTCGATAAAGCCGAAGCGGCTGAAGTCGCGTACGCGCATCGGGTACAGCTTGCCGATCAGGTGGTCGCACTCGTGCTGCACCACGCGGGCATGAAAGCCCTCTACCGTGCGGTCGATCGGGTCGCCATACTGATCAAATCCGGTGTAGCGGATGCGCGAGAAACGCGGCACCATGGCGCGCAGACCCGGCACCGAGAGGCAACCTTCCCAGTCCTGCAGCTCCAGCACCGTCTTGTCGTCATCCGATTCAGGCAGCGGCGTGATCACCGGGTTGATCAGCACCGTTTTAGGCACGGGTGGCGCCTCCGGGTAGCGCGGATTGCGGGTGTTGGAGCCAAAAATAACCAACTGTAGATCGACCCCGATTTGCGGCGCGGCCAGCCCGGCACCGTCAGCGGCCAGCATGGTGTCCAACATGTCCGAGATCAGCAAATGCAGCTCGTCGGTGTCAAATTCGGTCACGGCAAGGGCGATGCGCAGCAAGCGCGGATCGCCCATTTTGAGAATGTCACGCACCGCCATCAAGCAACTCCTTCAAACCGGCTTCATCCAGCACAGCAACGCCCAACTCCAACGCCTTGGCCAGCTTGCTGCCAGCTTCGGCACCCGCCACCACATAGCTGGTTTTTTTGCTGACCGAACCGGCCACCTTGCCGCCAAAGGCCTCAATCAGGTCTTTGGCCTCATCACGCCCCATGCTGGGCAGGGTGCCGGTGATGACAAAAGTTTTGCCGCTCAAGGGTTGCGGCGCAACCAACGCAGGCGGGCCTTCAGGCCAGGTCACGCCACAAGTACGCAGTTGCTCGACCACCTCGCGGTTGTGCGTCTGGTCAAAAAAGGTGCGCAGGCTTAAAGCCACGATGGGGCCGATGTCGCTGACCTGCAGCAATTGGTCCACGGTGGCGTCCATGACGGCGTCCAGGTTGCCGAAATGGCGCGCCAACTCTTTTGCGGTGGCCTCGCCCACATGGCGAATGCCCAAGCCAAACAGAAAACGTGGCAAGGTGGTCTGCTTGGATTTCTCGACCGCCTCCAACACATTCTGGGCCGACAGCAGTGCCATGCGGTCCATCTCTTTCAAGGCACCCAGCGACAACTCCCGCTTCTCTTCGGACGTCAGCTTTTCAACCAGCTGCTCCATCGTCAAGCTCTGCAACTCCGCTTGCGCGCGAAAGCCCAAGCGGTATAAATCGGGCAGCACCCGGACCACGTCACGCTCCACCAACTGGTCCACCAGTTTCTCGCCCAAGCCTTCCACCTCCACCGCCCGGCGCTGGGCAAAGTGCAGGATGGCCTGCTTGCGCTGGGCCGCACAGAACAGCCCGCCGGTGCAGCGGTGGTTGACTTCGGTTTTTTCGCGCACCACCGCACTGCCGCAAATCGGGCACTGGCGCGGCATGCGAAAGTTCGGCACATAGTGCGCGCGCTGCGCAGGCACCACGCCAACCACCTCGGGAATCACATCACCGGCCCGGCGCACGATGGCCATGTCGCCGACACGCACGCGCTTGCGGCGCAGTTCAAACAGGTTGTGCAGCGTGGCATTGGTCACATTAACGCCGCCGACAAACACCGACTGCAAGCGCGCCACCGGCGTGAGTTTGCCGGTGCGACCAACCTGCACATCAATGCCCAAGACGCGGGTTTGCTGCTCTTGGGCCGGAAATTTGTGCGCCACCGCCCAACGCGGCTCACGCGTGACAAAACCCATGCGGCGCTGTAGCGCTAGGCTATTGACCTTGTAAACCACGCCATCAATGTCAAAGCCAAGTCCGTCACGCTGCGTGCCAATGGATTCGTAATACGCTACTAATTCAGTAGCGCCTTGCGCAATGCTGACGAGGGCTGCAACCGGAAAACCCCATGATTTCAGGGTTTGCAGAAGGTCATAGTGGGTCTCAAAAACAGGGCCACCCGCTTCGACCGGACTGATCTCACCCAGGCCGTAGGCAAAAAAGCTCAAGGGCCGCTGGGCCGCAATGCTGGGGTCAAGCTGGCGCACGGCACCGGCGGCGGCGTTGCGGGTGTTCACAAAGGTTTTTTGACCACGCTCGCGCTGCTGCTCGTTCAGGCGTTCAAAGTCATCGCGGCGCATGTAAACCTCGCCGCGCACTTCCAGCACCGCGGGCACGCCCACCGGCAGACGCAAGGGAATCTGGCCGATGGTGCGAATATTCTGGGTCACGTCCTCGCCCATTTCGCCGTCGCCCCGGGTCGCGGCCTGAACCAGCACGCCGTGTTCGTAGCGCAGGTTCATGGCCAGACCATCGAACTTGGGCTCGGCCACGTATTGCACGGGCGCAGCGGACTCATCCAATCCCAGTTCACGCCGCACGCGGGCATCAAAATTCTGGGCACCACTGGCCTGCGTGTCGGTCTCGGTGCGAATGCTAAGCATCGGCACCGCATGGCGCACACTGACAAAGGCATCGAGCGGTTTTCCTCCCACGCGCTGGGTAGGCGAATCGGGCGTCAGCAGTTCAGGGTGCGCCCCCTCCAGCGCCTGCAACTCCTGAAACAGCCGGTCGTATTCGGCATCGGCAATGGTGGGCTCATCGAGCACGTAATAACGGTGCGCGTGCTCATGGAGAATTCGCCGGAGTTGCTCGATGTGAGCTAAATCAGGCGCCTCATCCGGCTGCGAAAACAGATCCTGCATGGCGGTAGCGTCAAACCGCAAGTCAGCTAAACAGACGTCTTGCCAAGGCAGAGCCGGCAGACAAGTCACGCTGATCCAGCGTGTCATACAAGTGCTCCAGCTCGGCGCCGATCACGTCCATCGCCTCGGGCGGCAGGAGCAAGCCGTTGTCATCGGTCACCACACCGTCCATCGCGCCCGCCAAGGCCAAGGCCGCGTCGCGCATGCGCTCAAACGGGTGTTCATGGCGGTCAACCTGGGGCACGTCCAAACTGATGGCCATTTCGCGAATAGCGGCCAAGGCCGGGTCATCGGCCATGGCAGCCTGCGTATCAAAGCTCAGGCTCATGACAGGGGGCAAACCAACCGCACTGGCATGCATCACCATGCGCCCCGGCACCACGCCGGCCACAAAGCCAAGGCGCGCGGCATTTTGCAGCACATAGCCAGGACTCCAGGCCGCATGGCGCGCGCGCAACACAAAGCCGAGCTGGGCGTCGTGATCACCGGCAAACTGGTCGAGTTCACGGGCGCGGGCCACCTCTTCGCGCATCTCGGGAAAATCAGGCGTGCCATTGATGGCGTCGCAAAAGGCCTGCGTTTTCATCACAAACTCGGAGTACTCAATTTCATTGAGCGCGCCGGAGCGGTTGGCCAGTTGCACACCGGCCTGAAACGTGGTGTAGCGCTGGCCAGCCTGCGGCATTTCCCATTGCTTGCTGACCTCGTTGTGCCCTTCAATGGCAAACGGCTTGCTGCCTGCACGCCTGGTGGCGGGCATGGCGGCAAGGGCCACCTCACCAAAGATCGGCACTTCCAGCGTAATGGGCGCAATCACGTCAATCAGGGAGTCCATCGAAGGCTTTTTCTCAAGCTTGGGCAGCGGAAAGTTCGCCACGTCAAACGCGGCCACATCCAGGCCGGGCTCGATGTCGTCATCCAGGTGAGGTTCGGTCAGGCTGGCTTCTCCCGGCTCTAGGGGCGTTGCTTGCCGGGGCAGGTTTTTGCGGGAAGTCCAGGCAGCATGCGCAGCCATGACGACCAGCACCAGACCACCCGAGATCGCTAAACCAATTTGTAAAGTACTCGTCGTCATCAAAAAGTCTCCGCCATTGAAACAGCTGCGTCCATGTTCACCGCCACGATGCGGGACACGCCCTGCTCTTGCATGGTCACACCAATCAATTGCTCGGCCATTTCCATCGCAATTTTGTTGTGACTGATGAATAAAAATTGGGTTCCCCGGCTCATGCTCGACACCAATTTGGCATAGCGCTCGGTGTTGGCATCGTCCAGCGGTGCATCGACCTCATCAAGCAAACAAAACGGGGCCGGGTTGAGTTGAAAAATGGCAAACACCAGGGCAATCGCCGTCAGGGCTTTTTCGCCCCCGGAGAGCAAGTGAATGGTCTGGTTCTTTTTGCCCGGCGGCTGCGCAATGACCTGCACGCCGGAGTCCAGAATTTCATCGCCCGTGATGACCAGGCGGGCATTGCCACCGCCGAATAGTTCGGGGAACATCCTGCCAAAGTGTTCGTTGACCGCGTTGAAGGTGCCCGACAGCAGCTCGCGTGTTTCGCCATCGATCTTCTTGATGGCGTCTTCCAGCGTGGTCATGGCCTCGGTCAAATCGGCGGTTTGGGCATCCAGAAAGTTCTTGCGCTCGCTCGCTGCTGCCAGTTCATCCAGCGCCGCCAGATTGACAGCCCCCAAGGCGGCGATGTCGCGATTGAGGCGGTCAATGTCACCCTGCATGCCCACCAGGCGCACATTGCCGTCGGCCAGCGATTGGGCAACCCGCTCCAGGTCGGCCTGCGCGTCGGCGAGCAATTGGGTGTATTGCTCAAAACCGAGCCGTGCAGCCTGTTCTTTCAGCTGGAATTCGGTGATGCGCTGGCGCAGTGGGTCCAACTCACGCTCCAGTTGCAGGCGGCGTTCGTCGCTGGCACGCAGCTTGGCGGTCAGGTCGTCATATTCGCTGCGTCTGGCACCCAAGGCCCGTTCGCGCTCCAGCTTGGCAGACAAGGCGTTTTGCAAACCGCCCTGGGCGGCAGCGTCATTGAGCCGCGCCAACTCATCATGGGCTCTTTGGGCTTCATCCCGCACGGACTCTGCCTGCTGCGCTGCAGTTTCGATAGCACGCGAGAGTTCGGCCTTGCGGGCATCAAGGCTGCGCAAGGAGAACACCGCTTCCTGCGATTGGCGCTCCAGGCTGCGTTGCTGCTCGCGGCATTCGCTCAATTTGCGCTCGGCGCCCATCACGCGCTCATCCAGTTGGGCATGGCGCTCCTGGGTGTCGGCCAGTTGCATGTCGAGCTCTTCAAATCGAGCCTCAGCCGTGACGCGGCGCTCTTGCAGGTCGTCCAGTTGTTCATCCACCTCGGCCAGATCGGTGGAAATTTGCGCACTGCGCTCTCTCACCTGATCAGCCAGCTGGGTCAGGCGCAAGGTTTCTACTTGCAATTCATGCACCCGGGTTTGGCTCTCGGCCGCTTCACGTCGCACGACCACCAGACGCTGCGAAGCGTCGGCGTAAGCGGCCTCGGCGCGAACCAGGGCAGAACGCGATTCGTCGCTGATCATGGCCTGAGCGCGAAGCTGCTTTTCCAGGTTCTCGATTTCCTGGGCGCGAGCCAGCAAACCAGCCTGTTCCGAATCGGGCGCGTAAAAGCTCACGCTGTAGGGGCCCACGGCATGGCCGCTTTTGACAAAAATCAGCTCGCCCGGCTGCAATTTGTCGCGGCTGGCCAGGGCATCTTCAAAACTGGGGGCGGTAAAACAGCCTTGCAGCCAATCGATCAGTACGGCGCTTTGACCCGCATCGTTGATGCGCAACAAGTCGGACAGGCGCGGCAATGCGCAGGGCAAGCTTGGCAAGGCGGCCAGCGGCGGGCTGTAAAACGCCAGTTTGGCGGGCGGTGCGTCGTTGCCAAAGGCGCGCACCATCTCCAAGCGCGACACTTCCAGCGCGCCCAGACGCTCACGCAAGGCGCCTTCCAGCGCGTTTTCCCAACCCTGCTCAATGTGAATGCGGCTCCACAGACCCTGCAAACTCTCCAGCCCGTGTTTGACCAGCCAGGGTTGCAGCTTGCCGTCGGTTTTGACCTTTTCCTGCAAGGCTTTAAGCGCTTCCATGCGGGCCGAGAACTCGGCCTGCCGCGCCGATTCGGTGTTGACGGCTTGCTGGCGGGTGCGCCGGGCTTCATCAAGCTGAGGCACTTCGTCCTGCAACTCATGCAAGCGGGCGTCGGCCACGCTGGCCGTCTCTTGCGCCTGCTCCAACTGGCTTTGCAGGTTGATCAGGCGGGCTTCGTCGGGCGCGGCCAGAGCGTTGCGGTCGGCACTGAGGCGTTCACGACGGCTGTCCAATTGGCGTGATTGCTCTTCGATACTGCGCTGGTCGGCCGCGAGCACCTGGATTTGTTGCTGCACTTGGGCCACGCTGGCGCGTTGCTCATTAGCGCCTTTTTGGGCCAAGCGCAAGGCTTCTTCCAGATCAGGCAACTGCTGGGCCTGGTCTTCGACCTGGGCCGCCAGCAACTCTGTTTTTTCTTCGCCGACCATGGCCAGTTCCAGCAAGTTCTCGATTTCTTGCTGCGCATCGTCGCTGCGTGTGGCCCATTGGGCGGCTTGTTCCTTGAGGGTGATCAGGCGCTGCTCAACGCGTTGGCGCCCTTCCACCACAAAACGGATTTCGGCCTCTAACCGCCCGACTTCGGTGCTGGCTTCGTACAGCAGGCCTTGCGCCTGATTGACCTGGTCGCCCGCCGCGTAATGGGCCTGGCGCACGGTCTCCAGCTCGGCTTCAATGTGGCGCAAGTCCGCCACGCGGCTCTCCAGCGCGTTGACGGCGCCCAGCGAGTCGGCTTTGACCTTGGCTTGATCGGCCTCGGACTCGGTGCGCTTGAGAAACCAGAGCTGATGCTGTTTGAGCGTGACATCGGCGGTCAGGGCGTGGTACTTTTTGGCCACAATCGCCTGGGCTTCGAGCTTCTCCAGGTTGGCGTTGAGCTCGCGCAGGATGTCTTCCACCCGGGTCAGGTTTTCGCGCGTGTCGCTCAGGCGGTTTTCGGTCTCGCGGCGGCGTTCCTTGTACTTGGAGACCCCAGCCGCCTCTTCCAGAAACAGGCGAAGCTCTTCGGGCTTGGACTCAATGATCCGGCTGATGGTGCCCTGACCGATGATGGCGTAGGCCCTTGGCCCCAGACCCGTGCCCAGAAAGACGTCTTGTACGTCGCGGCGGCGCACCGGCAGGTTGTTGATGAAGTAGCTGCTGTTGCCGTCGCGCGTGAGCACGCGTTTGACTGCGATCTCGCCAAATGTGGCCCACTGACCGCCAGCACGGTGGTCGGCGTTGTCAAACACCAGCTCAACACTGGCGCGGCTGGCCGGTTTGCGGGTGTTGGTGCCATTGAAAATGACGTCCTGCATGGACTCGCCGCGCAATTCTGACGCTTTGGACTCGCCCAGCACCCAGCGCACTGCATCCATGATGTTGGATTTGCCACAGCCATTGGGCCCCACCACCCCCACCAGTTGCCCCGGCAGCATGAAATTGGTCGGTTCAGCAAAGGACTTGAACCCTGATAACTTGATTGAATTAAGACGCACGGATCGCTGAAGTTGTGGCTGTTGATTTGAATGGGATCGGAGACGCTGGGTCCGCCTGTGAGAGAGGCGTCATGATAACTTGGCTAGGGTAAGTCCCTAAAACAAGCCAGAGTCGCTACATTTTTAATAGCTTCTTGCGCAATAAGTACGGGGGCTAGAGTCCTATTCTTCATATACACCCGGATCTCCGTGTGCCAGCGCCATGACGGCATGGGGTGAAATTTCCTTGAGCTTGTGGTCGCTCCATACCTGACGCCAGCGCCGCGAACCGGGCAAACCATGTCGCAAACCCAGCATATGGCGGGCAATGGTTGGCCAAGGCGTGCCGTAATCGGTCATTTCACGGGTCATGTAATCGCACATCTGCGCCTCGACATACTCGCGGGTGAGCGCACTTGCAGCAGCCCCATAAAACGCGGCATCCCAGGACGCGAGCCACCACGGGTTGTGATAAGCCTCACGGCCCAACATGGCCCCATCCAGATGCTGCAAGTGCTCAGCCACTTGTTCGTTGGTGGTAATCCCCCCATTGACGGCAATGGTGAGCTGGGGAAAGTCTTTTTTGAGCTGGTAGGCCACGTCGTAACGCAGTGGCGGCACTTCGCGATTGGCTTTGGGTGACAGGCCTTTGAGCCAGGCGTTGCGGGCATGCACAATAAAAGTCGGGCAGCCCGCTTCGGCAACCGTTCCGACAAAATCACGCACAAAGTCGTAGCTCTCTGACTTGTCAATACCAATGCGGTGCTTGACGGTGACAGGCACTTGAACCACATCCACCATCGCTTTGACGCAATCTGCCACCAGCTGGGGTTCATTCATCAGGCAGGCACCAAAGGCGCCGCGCTGCACGCGTTCGCTGGGGCAGCCGCAGTTCAGGTTGATCTCGTCATAACCCCACTGTTCACCTAATTTGGCGCACTGCGCCAGATCAAAGGGCTCGCTGCCACCCAGTTGAAGCGCAATAGGGTGTTCTTCGGTGTTGTAACGCAGGTGGCGCGGCACATCGCCATGGATCAGCGCACCAGTGGTCACCATTTCGGTGTAAAGCAGCGCGTGGCGCGAAAGCAAACGATGAAGGTACCGACAATGGCGATCGGTCCAGTCCATCATCGGAGCAACGGACAGCTTCCAGCGGTCGGATAAAGCAGGTTTGGAACTTGGCATAGCCTGGATTATCCCAGCCAAGACACTTCCCGAAGTCTCAAATGACGTGCCTGAGCAGTTGAGTCTCAGGGTGTTACACACCAGGGTGCAGTTTCGTGGGCAAAAGCCATCCAAAGTGCCCAGCCAGAGCTGACAGTAAGTGCCAGACCCGCCAGACGTACGCCCCAATCACCCGCGCCATTGCCACGCAAACGCAGCCACAACCAGGATCCAAGCATCATGGAAACGCTGGTTCCCAATGCAAACAAGGCCATGACCAAGGCACCTTCCAGCGCGCTGCCGGTCAACGTGGCGACCAGCAAGGCCGAGTAGAGCAGGCCACAGGGCAGAAAAGTCCAGAGCGCCCCGATGATCAAAGGAGCCCCCCTCCCCTGGCCTTGGGCCAAGGACTTGGCACCAGCCCATATTTTTCGCCCCGCATGTTCCAGCCAGACAGGCTGCTGTGCCTTCCAAAGTAACAGCAGACCAAGAACCATGGTAGCCACATGAAACATGGTCCAAACGGGCCGCAGCGCTGCCGACTGAACAGTCAACCAGCCCAGACCCTGCATGGAGGCAGCTGCCAATGCACCCAAAGAGGAGTAACCCAGTACACGCCCAAGCTGGAAGCTCCACATGGCCGTATTTTTTTGAGAGCCTGCGGCTTGCCCAATGCCGGCGCAAGCTGCACCGCACATGGCAATGCAATGAGGCCCACCGGCCAAGCCCATGAATAATGCGGTCGCGGCAAGAGATGTCTGCATTTCTGGAGATTAGATGATCTTGGAAAACATTGCGCGCGTACGGTCAGTTTGCAAGTAGCGATCAAACACCATGGCGACTTCACGAACAAAAAACCAACCCATGGCGGTGACTTGAATGCCACTTAAGTCCAGCGTCACCAGACCTTGTGCTGCCAGCTTTTGCAATGACGCAATTTCAGGTGCGAAGTAATTCTGAAATTCAATCAAATGGGCCAAATTAATGGACTCGTACAAAACCTCTCCTTGACACATCAGCGCCATGATGACGGCGCGTCGGACCAAGTCATCTCGAGACAAAGCAAGACCTCGAACGACGGGAAATCGACCTTGATTCAGGCAATCGTAATACTCGTCCAGTGTCCTGGCGTTCTGACTGTAGGTCGCACCGATCCGGCCAATAGATGAAACACCCAATCCAATCAGATCACAATCTGGCTGAGCGCTATAGCCTTGAAAATTACGGTGCAAACGTCCCTGCCGTTTGGCAATGGCCAAAGCGTCTGATGGAAGTGCAAAATGATCCATGCCTACATAAACATAGCCAGCCTTCAAAAAAGCAGACACCGCGCACGATTTCATGCAGACTTTAATCTCGCCGCTAGGCAGCTTATCTGCGTTAATCCTGCGGTGGGACTTAAATCGCTCGGGTGAATGTTCGTAAGCATACAAAGCGATTCGCTCGGGCCGTAACTCAATCACTTGAGCCAGAGTTCGATCGAAAGACTCTGAGTTTTGCTGCGGCAGGCCATAAATTAATTCAATGCCAATGGAGTCAAAACCGCGCTGACGCGCGGCTTCTGTCAAGTTAAAAACTTCCGCTGTGGATTGCGCTCGATGCACAGCCTTTTGAACAACGGGGGAGAAATCCTGCACGCAAAAACTCAGGCGATTGAACCCCAACGCTAACAAAGTATCCAGCCTTGAAGTATTAATGGTACGAGGATCAACTTCGATGGAATATTCTCCACCAGGTTTCAATGTGAAATTACGGTGCAATATTTGCATCACCACACGTAATTCATCATCGGTCAGAAAAGTAGGCGTTCCACCGCCCAAATGCAATTGCGACACAGCTTGCCCAACTCCAAGTTGCTCAATGTGCAGCTCAACCTCGCGGGTCATATAACTTAAATATTTCGCCGCACTGTCGCGGTTCTTGGTTACGGTTTTGTTACTGGTACAAAAATAACAAAGTGCTTCACAGAATGGAATATGGACATACAGTGACAAAGGCAGGGCCATGGCTGCGGCACCGGACCGGCGCAATTTCAATGATTGTTTGTAATCTCCATCAGAAAATGCTTCGACAAAACGATCCGCCGTCGGGAAGGAGGTATATCGAGGGCCCGATGCATCTAACTGACGCAACAGGTCTTCAAATACAGGTTCAGCAACAGCTGCGTTCATTAATTCTCCTTGACTAGCCCGAGGAATGTGCCCTAAAAAGCAAAATTACATCTTGATTTCAGTCAAAATTCTGTGGGGCAACAAATATAAAAGAATTAGCAGATGTCAAGACCCATGACTAATTAGTGAGAAAATGGCAGCATGAATCCTCAAACTATCAATGTGGCTTGTTCCAATTGCAATTTGCGCGAATTGTGCATGCCAGTAGGTCTAAGCAAAGAAGAACTGGATCGCATTGACGACATGGTTGCTGCCAGACGCAAGATCAAACGAGGCACAACGTTATTTCGCAACGGAGAGAGATTTACCAGCTTGTACGCGATTCGCACCGGTTTTTTCAAAACGCGCGTTGCGTCTGAAGATGGTCGCGACCAGGTCACTGGATTTCAAATGGCTGGTGAGATTATCGGTTTGGATGGCATTGTGAATGACCATCACACTTGTGATGCCGTCGCTCTGGAGGACGCTGAGGTTTGCGTGATGCCGTTTGATCGAATTGAAGAACTCTCACGAGAAGTAAATTCACTGCAGCGTCATGTGCATAAAATAATGAGTCGTGAAATCGTTCGGGAACACGGCGTAATGCTTCTGCTAGGCAGCATGCGGGCCGAGGAGCGTCTAGCCACTTTTTTACTTAATTTAGTTCAACGACTGCATGCGCGAGGATTCTCGCAGTCTGAATTGATATTGCGAATGACGCGAGAAGAAATTGGCAGTTTTTTGGGTCTAAAACTTGAAACTGTCAGTCGCACATTTTCAAAATTTGTTGACGAAGAGATCGTAGATGTAAAACAGCGATATGTTCGAATCATCAACACCGACGGACTTAAAGACATTGTTAATCCAAAAGCCTGCCACTAAATTTCGCAGAATACAAATTTAATTCACCATCTTTGGATGGCGCGCTCCAAATTGATGGCGGGGGCGGTATTAGTGTGCATGAAAACCGGGGCAATGCCCAGACATGGGTGAAAACTTCCCAAGTGGCCGGTGGAAACAGAGAAATTTACTGAGATTTCTCGTGGAACTTCACTATTTGAAAATTAACAACTCGCTATGCCAATTGGCGTCGCGTTATGCAGAGCTTCCTTAGAGTTGCTCCAGCAGCGTGCTGGGCAATTCTGACCGTTTGACCTCCTTGAGCCGCATGCGCATCACCCGGCACAGAACCAGCGCCATGAAACAAATCAGCGTATGCGCTGTGCAGTCGGTGATGCACCAGGCAAATCTCGATGTCAGATTTGAGCACCCGAAATCCGCGCTCAATGTCAGCCAAACTCTTGTAACGCTGCACCACCTCAGCCGCTGTGGTGTTGATCACCAGCAGTAGCTTGACAGAAAGGAGTTCCAGATAGCATTTTATCCTCGTCAATGGCGTATCCAAACAACTCTGCTTTCAAATCCACCTTGACCAGATGCGCCATATAGGCGTCTTTGATTGCATGGTAAAAACGCACCTTGACTCAGACTCCTAGTAGTTCGTTCCATCAATATAGTTACTAAATAGCCAATTGTTGCTATGATCGTTATCGCAACTCTTGATGGAGGCGATCATGGCGAGGAAATCCGGTCGTGCGGCGTTGGTGCTCACGCAGGCGCAAACGGCGACGCTCAAAGAATTGGCAGGATCGAGAACGGCACCGGCCCGCGAGGTCGAGCGAGCCAAGGTACTGCTGGGCTACGCGAGTGGCAGCTCGATCACGCAACTGCAGCGCCAGCTTGGGGTTGGGCGTCCGATGATCTACAAATGCATCGACAAGGCGCTGGCCGCGGGCGTGCAGATGGGGTTGAAGGACAAATACCACCGTCCGCACGAACCCGAGATTACCGATGAGGCCAAGGCCTGGGTGGTCAGTCTGGCATGCACCAAGCCCAAGGACCATGGCTTGGCTGCCGAGCTGTGGTCGATCTCCGCGTTGGCCAAGTTTGTATGCGAACGCGCTGAGGCCGCCGGCTTTGCTCGTCTGGTTAACGCAGGCAAAAGCACCGTGTGGCGCATCCTCAATGACAACGACATCAAGCCTCACAAGATTCGCTACTACCTGGAAAAGCGCGACCCGCAGTTCGACCGCAAGATGCAGGAGGTTCTGATGGTCTATCGGGACATCTCGCTCTACACCGAAGGCGCCGTTCACGACGCACGCCCCAATCCCATTTATACCGTCAGCGTCGATGAGAAGCCCGGGGTTCAGGCCATCGGACTAACGGCACCCGACTTACCGCCGGTGCCGGGCAAGGCCAGTGCCGTCGGACGTGACTATGAGTACGTACGTCACGGCACGGTGTCGATCTTGGCGGGGATTGATTTGCACTCGGGGCACATCTTTGCCAAAGTCGAGGACCGACACCGCAGCGTTGAGTTCATCGCGTTGCTCAAGCAACTCGATGAGCACTACCCGCCAGAGGCCATCATTCGCGTGGTGTTGGACAACCATTCGGCGCATATCTCCAGGGAGACTGTAGCCTACCTCGGCACCCGCCCAGGGCGCTTCGAGTACGTGCACACGCCAAAGCATGGCTCCTGGCTCAACCTGATCGAATGCGCGTTCTCGAAAATGACCAGATCCTTCCTGCGTCACATCCGGGTCAAGTCAAAAGATGAACTCAAGACGCGCATCCTCAAGGGGATTGCCGAGATCAACGCCTCACCCGTCGTGTTTCGCTGGAACAAGTTCGATCTCGGACTAACTTGATACGTAATTGTTTTGATGGAGCAGTCTACTAGTGAGTCTTTGGGATGAAGTAAACATCGTTTACCCCGTTTCTGCTTCTTCTACTTCAAGTATCTAGTGTTTAATTGCATTAATAGACATATTTAAGTATCATCCAGCGTGTTCAATACAAGCCGGGGGTGGTCATGGCGCGAGTCGCAGCGAGCGTAACGTGTAGCGATCAGGAGCGTAAAGAGTTGGAGCGACTGAGCAACAGTCGCACTGAGCAAGCCCGCTTGGTCGAGCGAGCCAAAATTGTGCTTGGTTGCCTGGCGGGAGAGCGAAACGACCAGATTGCCGCACGTATGAAGTTGCAAGCCAATACGGTGTCAACATGGCGCAAACGATTTTTGGACGGTGGCATCAAAGCGCTTGGTGACCGTGCACGCAGTGGCAAGCCGCCCACCTACGTGGCCAGCGACTTACGAGAAC